>TARA_R110002095_G_scaffold151799_2_pt1 | contig 104148 bp, 71 predicted proteins | sample TARA_R110002095 | Tara Oceans TARA_R110002095 (sample SAMEA4397255) | marine metagenome | biome: Polar Biome; feature: [SRF] surface water layer (ENVO:00010504); material: water (ENVO:00002006), including particulate matter (ENVO:01000060) such as... | depth 5 m | reverse complement strand
AGACAGCCTGGCCCCCGGCGTTCGCAATCTGTCAACATGGGATGAAGCGACTGACCACTTCTTCTCTGAAATCACTGAAGACCTCAGCTTGACTCCGTTTTAAGTCTGCTTTTGTAAGGTTTCCAGGCGACTGACAAAGAAATTGTTCAGTTCGCTGTCAACGATTCCAGCATATCAATCTCGAATGCAGACGGAATCGTTACCAGCAATGTGTTCGCATTATAATCGAATCGGATGGTGTTATACGGCATCGAACTCGACTTACTGTTGACCAGAACGACGTTCTTATCCCTCAGGACTAAAAAGTGCTCCTTTAAGCCCTCTTTTCCGATCGTAATAAACATCAACACCCCCTGCTTCAGTTTCACAGTCTGCACTTTCTTAAAAATGGTGCTTTGAGAAACCCGAGGCAAGCTACCTTGATTAAGGCCTAATTGATTTGCATTCGTTATCACTTCCTCTTCTTTCGATTGCGTCTCTCCACTCACAATCAGCAGAGAGAGACAAAACAGAATCACAATGATTGAAGCGATCGTGGTCAGCAGGTCTCGCATGATTCCCGTCTCCTGATTATTGATATCATCACTGAGATGATTATTCCCAAGTACTCGTGTTACTCACTTTTTGTTTACGCAGGCCACCCGCAATCATCTATGGGCTCAGAAAAAACTCATCCCCATTCGAGGCTGACCCGTTTGCTTAAACTTCGGTTCCGTCAGACGCCAGGTCCCTTCGCTTTTTCCTGGCACGATCAATGAATTCAAGATCGGCATCTGCACAAAGTTGAAGATTTCATTGAGGGATTTGAACGGTACGAGTTCAAATTCGGCATTGGCTGTCTTGAGTAAATTCGACTCTGCCACATCCGGTTTTCCAGCAGCCAATGCCAGCAGTAATTGCTGTATCACCTTCGCCTGAGTCGCGGAGAGAGGATGAGTCATACGCACCCCTTCCCTGGGCTCAGGCCAGCGGAATTGAAAACGATCCCCTTTTGACCAGTCGGGATGCTGCTCCGCGAGTTTCTTCAAATCATGTCGGATCGTTTTTGTAATGACTTCGCCAGCTTTCACCGTGACCTGCGAATTAATGTAGTGCGCCGGCTGCCGCTTGATTTCCCACCCCGCAGCATCACTCACAACCTCTATCTCATAGTTGCCGGGAGACATTTCGAAAATCGTTTTACCGGCTAAATGCTTTTTTGCCATCCAGGGTTCAACTGCTGGATCCTGTGAAGCATCAGCCCGTTTAACATCCACCTGCAATCCATCCTCTGTAGAAAGCGTGAGTGCCCCTCTTACTTTCTTCTTTTCTGTTTTCTGTATGCTGACACCAGGACGATTGTCTTCAAACGGATTCGATTTCGGTGCTTGAATGAATTTTGGTTCTGCCAGCCGCCAGGTACCTGGTTCTTTTCCAGGCACAATCAATTTTCCCCAGGCAGGATGCTTCCCATTCTTGAAATATTGTTCCAACGAATCATATATACCAGGATTGAAGCCTGTACTCGCTGTCTTCAGTAAATCCGCTTCCGCCACATCCGGCTTGCCATCTGCAAATGCCAGGAATAATTGTTGAACAACCAAAGCATCCTGAACGGAAAGCGTAAAGACCTGTCGCGTCCCCAGTCTTGAATCAGGCCAGCGAAACTTGAACAGCGCTCTCCATGACCAGTTCGGATGATTCTCGGCTAGTTTTGCATAGTCCCGTGAAATCGTCACGGGAACAATCGCTCCCGGCTTCACCTCGATCTCAGTCATATCATACTGAGGATTTTCGCCCTCTATTTCCCAGCCAGCGAGTTCACTGGTAACGCGGATGAAATACTTGCCGTCAGGAACTTCATGCGTCATCGACTCCTGAATAAACATACGATCTGATGAAAACAATCCATCCATCATCCCCCCGCTACCCATCATGTCCTCGACTACTGTCAATACGCGGCCCCACAAACCAGGCTCTTGCCCACTCAGCACGATTGCACCGCGATTTTGCTCCCGCTCTACTGCCTCTTGTTTTCTATTTTTGGCGTCGTTGACGATCTGCTTGATCACAGGGGCCAAGTGAATCTTCTGTCGTTTCCCAGCGATTTTTTTCACATTTCGTGTAAAACTCAACGCCTTGCCAGACGACTTGTAAGTAACCTCTAAAGCATGCTCACCCGGTGACAGCTTGATTAGAAACGGCTGAGAAACGACATTGATCTCTTCACCAGGTTTAGTTGAAATTCGCGTCACTGGATACTGCTTATCAAAGGTAATCACTACCCAATCGCTTCCAGGCTTGCTCACCACCTGCATCAACATCGACAAAGTAAATAGACCAGCCAACATCGCGGTCACCCAGCCCATGATATTCCAGGGGTTATTCCTCGCTGCTGAAGCTGCTTTCCGCTTAATAAAATATGCGGCTACGAACATCCCGCAGACCACTGCCAGTCTCAAGCCCCAAATCCGGACCCATTGTTGCTCGACCTCATTCAGATGAATCCAGATCTGCACATAGAGCATCGAAATCAACAGTAGAGAGAGAACAAACAGAACTCCCAGGATGATCCGCTTATTGGAACGCCGATTCTCTTGAACAAACGGATCATCGCTGGAAGTGACAGGCAATTGCTGCGTTTTTTCTGCTGCTTGCGCGTCCCGCCGTTTCATGTAACGCGCAATGTATAACAAGATGCCAAGTGGGCCCAAACCTAAACAAGCCAGCAAAAACAATCCATCCAGAATTTTCGCTGACTTTGATTCCGGCTTAACAATATTTTGCGCCCCACATACAAGTACCAAGATTCCCAGCGGGCCGAAGAACAACAGGGAGATCAAGGCAACATCCATGACCTTGGACTTATAATGCAGTCCGCTTGCCATGCCACTGATCCAGATAAAAAACGGCAGCAGCAACATAATGCATCCGGCCCAGATCACGGCCCGATCGACCCAACTCCCCCGAGAGCCACCTGCAGGATCAGATTTCTTCACAGAATAAACGGACGTCTCCTCACGTTCCGGATGTCGCGCTGCATAATCCTTTCTCCAACTGCGTTCCATCAGAAACCCTGCTGTCACGAACAGGCCACCCACCAGAGAAAAGATCAAAATTGGTGCAAAATTCCAATCGCCGCTTGCCAGGAACGCGGGTTGGTAGAATCCCGTCGAAAACATCCAGTAAAACAAAACCATTAACACCCAGATCCCGATGCCGGTCCCCGTCAGAGTACGGGCATCTTTTTGTTTCACTGCCGCAACATAATCAGGCCCCTGCTTTAAGATATGCAGCCACTGCCCCCGCATGGCGAACCCGGCAACAGCCAGAACACCCAACACGGACGCTGCCAGAATCGATCCGTGCATCGAGTTAAATTCGGCTCCAGGTGGTTTGGAACGGATGACCGCCGTCGTGATAAATGACAGCCCTAACGTCATAAACATCGCTAACGTTGACAGGAACCATGTTAAAAAAGGGAGTGGTTTTTTATCTGCTCGATTCCAATAGACGATTGAGGCAATAGAAAGAATAAATATGAGCGTGAATGAGAATTTCACAATTTTACTCATCGTATCATAAGTCATACTGGATTCGGGAGTGCTGGGACTTATTATCTTAAGCCCGATGACGGTGCCCAATACCAAGCCAAGAAATATGGCAATAATGTAACCCGCCGGAGTACTCCCTTTTTCCAATATAACCGAGGTGGCAGACTTCAAAACATCTGTTTGTTTAGCCTGCGATACAACAGACTCTACAGATTGATGCTGCTGGACTTCCATCTGTGGATATCGCTTGCGAAGATCCCTCACGAAATAAATCGTGAAACCAATTGCAAACAGAAAATAGAGCAGTGGTCTCGGAAAATCGGGAATCATCTCCAGATAAAACAGCATCTGCATCAGCCACGTCCCACCTGCTAATGCAGCGGGCATCGAAAGGGCATCGAACATCTGCAGTGACAAAAGAGGCTTCGCCTGACGCCGTTCTGCCTCATAAACAACCAAAGCAATCAAGACCCCCAGAAAGACACTGCTCGCTAAGGTCATCAGAAATGAAAACGAAGCATGCGCTTCCGAAAACATAATCATCCCCGCCAGAAAATAAATGGCGTGTGCGACTGGCATGAAAACCCGCGGATCAGTCTCCACTGCCGGTGCAACTTCTGCAGATGATACTTCTGTGGTGTGAGACGTTGTTTCCTGCCGGGAAGGCCGCGACGGTTTCCCATCCATTTTCGGCACCGCGCCCGGTTGTTGCACAATCGCTAGATGTGCTCCCAACAAATCAGCGACCTCGCTCGCGGTCTGAAAACGATTCTCCGGTCGTTTTTCCAACAGGCAATCGACAATCTCAATCAGCCATACTGGAATTTCTTCGTTGACATCCTGAATCGGGCGTGGTGTATCATCACAAACCCGGCGCACCACAGCGACCAGATTACTCGCTCGAAATGGCGATCGTCCCGTACACATCGCATATAGCACTGCCCCCAGACTGAACAGGTCACTCCGCTGGTCGACGCGGTCCCCTGTCGCCTGTTCGGGAGACATATACTGCGGCGTGCCTGATACTTCGCCAGTCTTCGTGATCGTCACATCATCGACGGCGCGCGCCAAGCCGAAATCGGTGATTTTGACTCGCTCGACACCATTTTCCAGCAGAATATTCGCCGGCTTAATATCCCGGTGAATCAATCCCTGTTTGTGAGCGGCGGCCAATCCCTCGGCAACCTGGTTTCCAATTCGCAAGATTTCAGTCACGCTGAGCGAACCAACGTTATCGAGCTTCTCTTGTAAGGACTGCCCCACCACATATTCCATCACGAGATAAGGTAACTTGTCTTCATCAACTGCATGAATCGTCACGATATGAGGATGACTCACCGCAGCCGCAGCTTGGGCTTCCCGCAGAAACCGCTTCCGTGCATTGGGGTTCACCGCTAATAACGGCGACATCACTTTGATCGCCACGATCCGATTCAACTTGGGATCAAGGGCCCGAAAAACAATTCCCATGCCTCCCTGCCCAATCACTTCCTGAATCTGATACTCTCCCAGAGTTCCCAGTAAATCGGGATTCTCCGCAGGAGTTAGAAAATCGAGTGAATAGGGCGGAACCTCTCCTGAACCGACTGGAGATTTTTCCAGAAAACTGCCGGCATCATCATACGCCATGAGCAGCGCCTCGACGCGTCTGCGTTGCTCTGCATTATCACCACACATTTCATCCAGAAATTTTGTGCGTTCCGCCGGTGTTTTCTTTTCTAGTGCAACCAGAAACAGTCCCTCAATCGACTGGGGATTTACATTCTCACGTGTTGGTCCTGGCTCTTGCTCAGGGTTTTCTGATGAGTCTGATTCAGGGTTAGACATGATTTCATTTTTCTTCAGGATGGGAGATCCCATCAGGAAAAGATTTCAAACCAGGGCAGTCATTGCCCCACGACTACTATTCCATGCGATTTTGACGTGTGGCGCGCCTCAAGGATTCTTTGAAAAATGTATTCTTTCGAAATTCGATTATAGACTGGCACACTTGATTCGCCGTAAGCCCATACTACTAAACAGTTTAATATTTTCCAGATTTGATTTGAGAAAAGAGCCAGGCCCGTGAATAGGCCCAGTGACGCGCGGCGGTTGCACGTGAGATCCCCAGTACCTCGGCGGCTTCCTGCTCACTCAACCCGGCGAAGTAGCGTAGCTTAACTAGTTCCGCCTTCTCTGGACTTTCCTGCGCAAATTTGGTGAGTGCGGCATCCAACTCCAGTAAATCATCCGATTGATCTAAAGCCGGTGCGGAGATTTCCGGAAGATCAACTCGATCGTGTTCGCCACCATGTTTCAATCGTTTTTTGCGACGCGCATTCTCGATCAGAATCCGCCGCATCGATTCCGCAGCCGCGGCAAAGAAGTGTCCTCGGTGATCCCACTGCTGCTCCTCGCCTTCATTGCCCACAAGTCGCAGATAAGCTTCATGCACCAGTGCTGTCGCCGTCAACGTTTGGCCGGGTGCTTCGTGTAACAGTTTATTCCCCGCGAGCTTCCGTAGTTCCACATACACGATCGGCAGTAATTGATCGGTGGCAGCGACATCGCCTGCTTCCAGAGCCTGTAATATTCGTGTCACTTCCTGCATGTTGATCTTCTCGTTGTCTCGATCACTGCTGTTTTTAGAGTAATTCATACGGTTTCTGTATCACGCTTCAGTGTAACCAGATACCCGACCAATGCAAATCTCATTCTTCACTAACAATCCGAGCCAAACTTAAAAAGCGACATCTCAAAACAATCGAAGATCAAAATAATACATGGCAGCCATCTAGCAGTCCTGACTCGTTTCACCCCTATATTTACAGACTGAAATCAGCTCTTGACCTCGCCGTGGCGCGAAATAAGATGTGTTGTTCGCATCGCGCGCGTGAGCGATCAGTAGAACATCCCAAACTGATTCCAAATGAGTACTATATAACCCGCTGGTTTCATAACGATTTTCAAATAAACTGCTCACTCCTCTCCCATTTATCAAAGCGCTTCGAATGATCTTCATAAGCCATCCCAGGTTAATGAAGCGGTATCGTGAGGGGTTCATTAGGCATTCACGCTTCAATAATTGATTCATTTTCGTTACTCCGTGTTACAGCTAAAAAGGGCAAACCAAACTATACGCCGGCATCTCTTTATCGATCAGCAATCCGGACAGTCATCCCTGTCGGTCCGCCGAATGAAAGACCCGGAAGACAAAACAGGGGCCATCTTACCGGAAAGACTCGAACGCCCAGAGATGAAAACGACGAAGCAATACTTACTTCTAAGCACCATAAAGATTATCGATAGACCAGCGATCACAAATGATTCACGAGAATGAAATTGATTCTAAAACAACAGGCAGAAACGATAAAATATGAGCCACCGTGTGCCACTGTCGGCTGGCCCGACAGTGCGCGCGAGGAAACTGCTCCTTACAAATTCAATGAAACATCTTCATCCATTAACTAACTAAAATTGATTCATTTATGATTCAATTGAGCCCCAGTAAAACGGTATAATCTGGATACTCTCAATTCACCTTACAACGAAAAGTAACTGCTTATGCGCCTCACACTGCTGCTCCTTTGTTTTTCTCTGTTTTTGAGCATCGCGTCAGCTGCTGAGAAATCAGCTGCTCAAAAAGCACTGCCATCATCAGGAGTCGTCTTCACATTCGATGATCGTAACATGGATCAATGGGTCAAACAGATCCCCCTCTTTCGCAAGCACAATGCAAAAGTGACCTTCTTTGTCGATCACTTTCACACACTCAAGCCTCAGCAAATCGCTCGACTTAAAAAACTGCAGGACGCCGGACATACAATTGGCTGTCATGGCGTGAAACATCGTAAAGCGGTCGACTACGTTCGCGAGCATGGCATCGAGCGTTACATGGAGGATGAAATCAACCCCGCAGTCCAACGTATGACCATCGCCGGTCTCAAACCGACAGCTTTCGCCTACCCCAGCAGTTCCCGAACCCCGGAAATCGATCAGCGGTTACTCAAAACGTTCCGCCATCTTCGCGGCGGCACCGGTTTACCCCCGACCCAACGCATGCGTGATCTCAAACCCATTTTTGTCCCCGTTGATCAGATCAAGGCCACCGGTTGTCTAATCGGTACCGGCATCGATTACGCGGGCACCCAAAAGCGTCCGCACTATCTGACCGAGATCAAAGACGCCATGGATCATGCGAAACAACAGAGTGAAATCGTCATCTTCTACGCCCACAACATCAGCGACAAAGGCCCCGGACATCATCTGCCACCCAAGGCACTCGAAGAAATCCTGGCACACGCCCAACAGATCGACCTGCCCACCTTAACCTACGATGATTTGCCATAGTCACCTGCGTGCTTTTCCCATCACCAAGGTCTATCACCACCCACATAAAAACAAATAAATATACAACATTGTGTGCCACTGTCGGCTGGCCCGACAGTGCGCGAGAGAGAACCATTCCTTACCAAGAATAACGACAGGAAAAGTAAAGTCACTGCCCCAACTATTCCGACTTGTGTTACCACAGGAGCAGCCCCATGTGTCCGTCGGCAACCAAGATTTCGAAAATAAAGAAATAGACGCACAGTTTCTAGACAAAGCTCAAAACGGTTCACAACAGTTGCACCAGCACTGTCGGACAAGCCGATCAGGGGCACACAGGATCGTTGTTCTGGTTCATAATTTTGCATAGATTGAAACGTCAACAGTACGCGTGAGCGAAGCGCTCCTTACCCATCTCTTGAAAGAACAGGGTCGATACAGAAAACTTCAGAAAGCTATTTCTTCCCTTTCATCTTCGTCTTCAGCTCCACCTTGTCAGCCCAGACAAACCAGTCCTGCGCCATCAGCTTCACACGGTCCGGATGTTGAGCCGCCAAATTGTTCGTCTCACACCGATCGGCACTGATGTCATACAGTTCCCATTCCTTGACCTGCGTATCCCAGACAAGTTTCCACGGCCCCTGTCGCAGAGCACGATTTCCCGACCAAAACCAAGCCAGTGAATCGTGCAGCGTTTTTTCTTCGCCTTTTAACAGTGCCAGCATACTGGTCCCTTCCACGGGAAGAATTTCATGTCCCTGATAAGTCTTCGGATAGTCAGTCCCCGCCATTTCCAGAAAGGTCGGCATCAAATCGATAATATGCGCCGGATTCCTATTAATCGTGTCCGCGGGAACATGACCCGGCCACCAGGCGATGCAGGGTGTGGAGATGCCCCCTTCATGCACCCACGACTTATAACGGCGGAACGGCGAATTCTGTGCCCAGCCCCAAGAGGGCCCCACGGCGACATAATCGTCTTTCGGCCCCGGTTTGCGGACGTTCGCATCACGGCCACCAGGCTCTTCACTGCAGCCACCATTATCAGAGAGAAACAGCACTAGCGTATTATCCAGCTGTCCGGTTTCTTTTAGTGTCGTCATGATCCGGCCGATGTTTTGATCCATGCTGTCAATCATCGCTGCATACACGGCCATTCGTAGATCTTCGAATTCATGAATCGCCGTTTCCCAATCGTAGGTTCGACTGTCCCCTTCCGAGAGCGACCAGTTTTTCCCCGCCAGCCCCATTTCCTGCAGACGTTTCCAGCGGTCTTTCCGCATCTGATCCCAGCCCATTTTGAACTTGCCCACATATTTGGCGATGTCTTCCGGCTTTGCATGCAGCGGATAATGGGGCGCCGTATAACACAGATGAATGAAGAACGGCTTCTCTGCCTTACTGGAACGCTGAATCATGCCCAGCGTGTGATCGGTAAACGCATCGGTCGTATAATAACCGTCTTTGAATTCGGTGACCGCTTTGTCATCATGACCGAAGCTGCGAATGCCTGCCTTCTTATATGGCGGATCGGAAATCGTCGGATCGAAGAAATTACAGCAACCGTCTAACACGCCGTAATACGAATCAAAACCGCGAAAGAAGGGATGCGTTGTTTTATCATAACGATCAATCCAGCCGCCCGGCGTTTTGCTCTTGGCATAACCTTTAGTGCGCATCAGATGCCATTTGCCACTGAGCCCCGTCTGATAGCCGGCGACTTTCATCGCTTCTCCCAGCGTGACCATATTCTGCCGCAGGTGTCCCCCTTTTCCGAAACGGGGATAGAGACCTGTCAGAATCGAAGCGCGCGTGGTCGTGCACTTCGCGTTGTTGTAGAACTGTGTAAACCGCATCCCCTCACGGGCCAGTCGATTCAGGTTCGGCGTCTCAACTTCACCGCCATAACAACCAATATCTGAGAACCCCATATCATCGCACATGATCAAAATGATGTTCGGCTTGTCGGCTGCCTGTAGAAAAGAGACAGACAAAAAGAGAATACAGAGCGTAGAGAACAGGACAATCAATCGACGAGAGCGCGAATTCGGCATGGCGTTGCTTTAGTTGAGGGAGTTAGTGCGGAATGCAGTGAAAACGATGCTCTCATTGTAAGCTGTCGGCAGACAGGACTCAACAATTGATCTTTCCTACAGAGCCGGTTCCCAAGAATTCCGGGAAGATTCAAGTTCCGAATTGATCTGGCTTTCAGCACCGGTTACAGTTTAAGGAATACATATTAAATCCAGAATCCAATTAAATTGTCTCTTTATCGCCGCTCCGGGAGATCTTACATGAGTCATTCGAAACAGACACATACACGTCGCGACTTTTTGAAAACAACCGCAGCGGGAACGACAGCAGCCCTGTTCGGTGCTCCCGCGATTCACGCTGGCACGAAAACCGATTCACGGATCGTACTCGGTTCAGGCGACTATCAATACGAAGTCCAGCACGACTGCGTCAAGCTGCCGTCCAAATTCACCTGGCAGACGACACATAATGTCGCCGTGGATAAAGACGGATTTCTGTATGTGATCCACGAAGGCCGCGCCAATCAAACCGATCATCCTTCGATTTTCGTCTTCGATCCGAACGGAAAGTACGTCCGCTCATTCGGCAAACAGTTTCAGGGGGGCGGCCATGGCCTGGAAGTCCGGCAGGAAGGCAATGAACAGTTTATCTACGTTACCGCGTATCAACACCTGAAAACATTCGCCAAGCTCGACTTGAAAGGCAAAACCGTCTGGCAGAAATATGCACCGATGGAATCCAAAGTGTACGCCGAAGGTGAAGCCGCACATCCGAAAAAAGTCTGGGGCCGTGATCGATTCCTTCCGACCAACTTTGCGTTTCACAATGATGGCGGGTTTTATTTGGCCGATGGTTACGGTGCGTACCAAATCCACCGTTACGACAAAGATGGTAAATGGCTCTTCGCCTTCGGGGGAAAAGGGAAAGAAGATGGCAAGTTCAACCTGCCACACGGGCTGTGGATTGATAACCGTCCGGGCCGCGAACCTTCGGTTGTTGTCGCTGACCGGGCTAATGCACGACTGCAGTGGTTCACGCTTGACGGCAAACATCTGGAAACGATGACCGGTTTTATTCTGCCTGCGAATCTGGATACACACAAAGAAATCCTGCTCGTCCCCGATCTGGCCTCGCGGATTACGCTCTTGGGGCCGGACAATAAAGTTCTCGCCCATCTGGGTCAGGATCCAGAATGGGAAAAAGCGATGAAATCCGCTAAGCCCCGCATGCGGGAAACGCCAGACAAATGGCAGGCCGGCCGTTTCGTGCACCCGCATGACGCCTGTTTTGATCAAGATGGCAATATCTTCGTCGCCGAATGGGTCGCCACAGGACGCATCACAAAACTGAAACGACTAGGCTAACAAGCCGCACTGACAGTACAATCTCACCATGAAAGCGCAAGTTTACGTTCCCCTTCGGAAGAAGTAACATCATGAAACGACCAGCCATACTCACCTTAATGGGCCTGATTTTATTTTCATTCTCGTTACCGGCTTTACCGGCAGCAAACGAACCCCAGCCTGCGAAAATCACATTAAGCCCCGAAACAGAGGCTCGCTGCCTGGAAGTCTTGCGAGAAGCAATTCGCAGCGATGAATTCTGGCCGTCCATGCACGCAGCGGAAGCACTCACCCTCGCCGGTAAAGGTGCCGAAGTGCGTGCAATCATTGAACCAAAACTGAAAACCGAAAAGGACGACCAGCACCGCTGTGGTCTGGCACGGGAACTGGTTCGTGCCGGCGACCGCTCCAAAGCGGTGATTTTGTTCCAGATCCTGGCAGGCAAAGATCCGCACGGTCACATCCATGCCTGTGAATCGTTGTACAAAGTCAATGAACTGGGAGACGGTATCCTGATCCGCGAGGCACTGAAGTCAGACAACCCCAAAAAATCCATGATGGCAGCCGCCCTGCTCTGTCGCTGGGGAAATCCAGAGGCGTTTCAAGTTGTTCGGAAGTATCTGAATGATCCCGATGTGAGTATCGCCAGTATCGCGGCCTGGATCATTGCCCGCGTGGGTGACAAACAAGATATCCCGGCTCTCAAAGCAAATCTGAAACGGACCGACGATCCGTTTACGCGTGCTTATTTCGAAACCGCACTCGCCATGCACGGCGATCCGGAAGGCTTACAGGCCGTCCAACGGAATCTCTCCAGCGATAACGCGGCCGTCAAAACCTATTCCGCAATTTTTGCCGGCGAATCAGGCGCCAGTAATCTGAAAGAGAAACTCAAAAAACAGCTCAACGATACTAATCGGGACGCACGAATCCGGGCGGCTCAGGCATTGATTGTACTCGCAAAGAAAGATCAGTATCCCAAAGGGGAAATCGTCGTGAACGACGTCTACGAAGCCTCAAAAGAATATCCCCGCTACAGTGAAGGCTCGATCCTGCCTTTAAATGACGGCACTCTCCTCTACGCGACCACACAGTTCATCGGCAGCGGCTCCGACTTTGCCACTGCCCGTATCATTGCCAAAAAATCACCAGACGGCGGGAGAACCTGGAGCAAGCCCCACGTGTTACAGGAAAACACAGGTAAGAAAAACGTGATGTCCGCCACTCTGCGTTATCTGGCTGGCCCCATGCAAGAAAAACGCCCCATCGGTTTATTCTACCTCAAGAAAAACACACTCTCCGATCTGAAAGCGTTTTTGAAAGTTTCACACGACAACGGAAAAACCTTTGGACCGCCGATTGAAATCACCACCCCACCCGGCTACCACGTGATGAACAACGATCGAATCACCATTCTGTCATCAGGCCGCTGGCTGGCACCCGTCGCTTCGACGCCCGATGTGCACAAGTCGAATCATTTTGTTTGTACCTGTTTCATTTCCGATGATCAGGGAAAAACATGGCGACAGTCGAAAGGCAGCGTCGATTACGCAAAACGCGGCGCCATGGAACCAGAGGTTTTTGAACTGAAAGACGGCAAAGTGCTGATGATCTTCCGCACCCAATCCGGCCACATCGGCTCCAGTATCTCAAGCGATAAAGGCGAACACTGGAGTAAACCCGGTTCCTGGGGCGTGCGGGCTCCCGAAGCCCCTGCCACACTCCGCCGCATTCCTTCAACTGGCGATTTGATGCTGATCTGGAACGACAACTTTGAACCTGGCGCCGGACATAGCGGCAAACGTACGCCACTCACAGTTGCCATTAGTAATGATGAAGGCCAAACCTGGAAACTGAAAAAGAACCTGGAAACCGATCCAGACCAGACCTATTCCTATATCAGTCTGACCTTCCATCAGGGGCGGGCCATTATGAGCTATTATGTCGGCGATCCCGATCGAAAGATCTCATCACGCTTCCGATCCATTCCCCTGATCTGGTTCTACCAGCCTGAGTCCGATTAAGGCCAGCAGTTACTTCCCGATGCAATACAGCATTTCCTGACGTTTACCATCAACTTCTTCAGAGACCCGCATAAAGATCCGACTGTCACAAAACGTCGGCGTCGCAAAGACTTCCGAACCCAGTTTGTTTTCTGCCAACAATTCGAATTTCTTTGGATTCGCTTTGTAAATGTAAGTCTCACCACCCTCGTTGGTCACATAAATCCGATCACCCACTAGTACGGGAGAAGAGCTGAAGGTGCCGCCCAAGCGTCCCTTCCAGATTTGCTTGCCGGTATTCACGTCCCAGCAGATGGCCACGCCATTGTCGGTCACCGAAAAGAGATGGTCCCCTTTGATCAACATCGAAGGCACATACATGCGGTTATTATTTTCCCAGAGCACTTCACCCGAACCATCGGCTTTAACAGCTGCCATATGATTTTTAGGATAGCCGCCACTCGTCAGAATCAGTTCGCCGTTTGAAACCGTGGACGTCACACACTCGGTTGTCGCACCTTCAATTTCCCAGAGTTTTTTCCCGGTCAGCGGCTCAATACTCGTTACCAGATCGCAGCCCGTCATCAACACCTGCTCTTTACCTGCGATATCCAGAATAATCGGCGAGGGATAATTGGGCCTTTTCGGACGCGCAATTTTCCAGACGACCGAACCATCGGATCGCTTCAGACCAGCAACCGCACCACCCCCTTTATTATCAGCCGACACAATCACTAGCGAATCAAAAATCGCCGGCGAAGATCCGTACCCCTGATGAATAATATAATCGGTGATTTTCGTCTGCCACAGTTGCTTGCCTTTCAGCGACAACGCCGTCGTATAGGCGGCGCCATCGTTGATGAAATTAATAAACAATCGCTCGCCGTCACAGGCCACGGTTGATGAAGCATGCGTCGATTTTTTATTCCCCTTCTTACTGAAGCCCCCTTTGTGAATGATCGTTTTCCAGAGTTGTTTTCCTGTCGTTCGATCATAACACAGAACAAACTGTGTTTCCGTTTTAGTATCCGCAGAAGCAAGATAGATCTGATCGCCAACCACCGTCGGTGAACTATATCCCCGACCTGAAATCGGCGTTTTCCAGACAATATTTTCTGTCTCAGTCCACTTTAGCGGTGGATTCTGATTCGGATTTGCAATCCCATTTCGCTGCGGCCCGCGCCACCAGGGCCAATCGGTCGATTTCACATTGATTGCTGACGCAGAAGCCGCCTGCTTTTCCCCCGCGCTGAGTAAAGCCGGCTGGCAGAGTATCAATAATAGACAAACGACGAGAAACCGATTCATGGGTGTGCTTTCTATAGGAAGGATCGCGTGGAGGAAACGGGGGTATTAAAAAGAATCAACCTCATAGATCTCCTTTTATTGTAAGCGCTCCGGTATCAACCGCAAGCGCAGTCAGTCTTTCCCCCTCAGAAAACCGAGACCGATTGAGAGGCAACGCATCGGAATGACATCTTTAAAAATACGCTCCATACTCGCGGGATCCAATTCTTTTCAGAGCGATTAAAAATTGGATTCTATCTCCAATTTATACTTGATCCGCTGATTTTGATTGATACCTTAGATACAACTCCACAGCATATCGTATTTCATTTTTGACGCTCGTTTTTTTAGTAATCCATCTAAGTTACTCACGGTGATGCCTCTCACTTGGTAGATTGGAAACCCAATGTTAACGATTCTCTACACCGCCTTGGGGGTAATTTTTGGCTTCGTCATTCTCATTCTGGCGATCTGGTTCTGGCTGAAGTATAAATTTCGAAAGTTCACATCCAAATTTGCAGCCGAATTCGCTGACGCAATGGCGAATGCAAGAGGCTTCGCTCCCCCCCTGCGTATTGATCTCGAACCAATGGACGAACCCGAGTGGACGGACACCGAAAAGATTGAATTGATCACGACCGCTCTGAAAAAGACAGGCTTCGAACCGGATGGCCTCTATGAATCGTTTGCCCCGGTCCATCTCAAAATATTGGGATTCAAAAACAGGAATCTACCCGGCTACGCGGCGATCTACGAAATAGATCAGATCGGCGCCATTCACCTGGAACTGGTTTGTGAATTATCCGATGGAACTCATATCACAGTCACTACAATATCAGACGATGGAATGGATCATCCGGAATACTCAAGAATCATTCGCATGGATCATCTGGACCTTTCCGAACCAGAACAGGTTCAGGAACTGTATCAATGCATGCAGGACGAAATAAATGAAAAAACGATAGTCGATCAGACGGACAAAGGATTTGAAGAAGTCTTCAAAAAAACTTGGGCACGTTCTATGGACTGGCGCGTGGAACGCGGAGGTATCACCACCAAAGAAGTCCTCCGAGTTGCTGAAATAAATGGTCAACCAGAACCTTCTGAAAAAGAAATCGAACTGGCTAAACATCCCTGGAAGCAACAGATCGACTATTTTATCACAGATCAAATCCGTAAGAGCTACCTCAAAAACACCAACATGTCAGGCGATGAATGGGAGGAAACAGTCGATCGCTTGGTGATTATTCACGAGAAATCGGACCTAACGCGTTTGATCTCAGAACTGGCAGACCTCATCACATATGACGATGACCTGGATGATGATGACGATGAGCAAGGCGAAGATGCCTATTTAAAAATGGAGCATCAGCTGAAAGCAGCCTTTGATTCTGAAACGTCTGTCATCGACGGTTTCCGAAAAGCGATTGAATTACTACCGCCCAAAAAAGAATATACCCTGCACGGCTCAACAGATTCGCCTTGGAGAAGCGAAGTCTATCTCTCTCCCAATTTCTATGATGAAGATGACGACGACGATTTCTAATACGAACTCTAATTATCGCTACCCCCGGGCTCTGCCTGGGAACCCCACAAGCTGAAAGAACCTCACCGAACCATCAACAACCCTTGATGTATCATTCACATCATTGGTACGATGAAGCAGAAATCGCGAGCACACAAAATCCGAGCCATTATGCCCTTAAAGGAGAACCGGTATGAGCAACGTCAACCGTCGCACGTTTATGGGAGCATCTCTTGTTTGGGTGGGAGCATCTGCGTTGAGTCAGGCGGCGGTTTCCGCAAATGACAAAGTCAACGTCGCACTCGTCGGCTGTGGTGGTCGAGGGCGTGGCTTGGGCAGTTGGTTCTCAAAGCTGCCTGACAGTCAACTTGTCGCGGTTTGCGATCCCGATCAAAGCCGTAGTGGCCAAATGGCAGACCAGATTGAAAAATCAGGAGCAAAACGACCTAAGCTGGTTGAAGATTTTCGCTCTCTCCTCGACGGGAATGATATCGACGCGATTGTCATCGCCACACCCGACCATTGGCACACGCCAGCCGCGATCATGGCCTGCCAGGCTGGCAAAGACGTCTATGTAGAAAAGCCCTGCTCACACAATATCCATGAAGGACGTCAGTTGGTGAATGCCGCGCGCAAATACAAACGGGTGGTCCAGCATGGCACCAATCTGCGTTCAACCCCCGTCTATGAAAAAGCGTGGAAGCAAATCCAAGATGGCGTGATCGGCAAAGTACAAATGGTCAAAGCCATCAACAATCAACGCCGTGCCCTTTATCCACCACGCCCGAACGAACCGGTTCCCAAAGGAGTCAACTACGATCTTTGGCTGGGCCCTGCACAAAAACGGCCCTTCAACCGCAACTGCTTTCACACTTCCTGGCATTGGAACTGGGATTTTGGTACCGGCGACATTGGCAATGATGGTGTGCATCAAATTGATATCGGCCGTTGGGGCATGAATCTGAAAGCGCCGAACGCCGTCTCCTGCAGCGGCGCGAAATTGGGTTCCAAAGGAGATGCCCAGGAAACGCCAGACACGATGGTCGTCACTTGGGAGTATGATGATCTGCTCTATGTTTACGAGCAGCGCGATTTCACCCCTTATCGTATGCAGGCACATCGCCACGATAACGACAATATTTTTTACGGTGATAAAGGATTCATGATGGTCGATCGCTCTGGCTATCGTATCTTTTTCAAACATGAACGTGGCCCCGCTTTCGAACAGAAGTGGCAGGACACGCCAACGCATTATCAAAACTTTATTGATTGCGTGAAAAACAGAAAGTCTCAAGACCTGCTGGCCGAAATTGAAGAAGGCCACTACTCAGCTTTGCTCAGCCACCTCGGAAATATTTCGTATCGCACCGGACGACGGCTGGTATTTGATCCCAAAACCGAAACGTTCCCGGAAGATAAAGACGCCAACCAATACCTGACGCGCGACTATCGCGATGGCTTCGAACTACCTCAGGTTTAATTTCACAAAGATCTTCAACACAGAGACCCCGATAGAGAGAAAGCAGATTCATGGCAGACAAAGCAAAAGTAGCACTCATTATCAGTGAAACGTCTGCGCATCTCGGCGCGTATTTCCCGGCACTCGCTTCCTGCGAAGATATCAGCGAAGTCATTCTCAGTGACGAAGGCCAGAAACATGTCGCGCAAGCCCGCCAGAAACTAGGCGACAAACTCACGCGTGTGTATAACAGCCCCGAGGAACTCTTCAAGAAAGAAAAACCAGATCTGGCGTTGATCACCCTCGAAGCCGGCAAGGCACCCGCGGCCATTAATATTGCGTTCGACCATGGCTGTCCTGTCTTTGCTGAAAAACCCGCCTGCACGAATATCGACGATTTTGAAACCCTGGTGCAGAAAGCGGACTCGAAACACCTGAATCTAATGCTGGCTCTCGCGAATCGCAACAATCCGGAAGTCAAAGCGGCACGTCGTATGATTCGCAAAGGAACGTTCGGAAAAGTTTATGGCATCGAACTTAACTTCATCGCCGATCAGACCCGTTTAACCAGTCAAAGCTATCACGACCGCTGGTTCGCACAAAAAAAACGCGCGGGAGGCGGACATTTAATCTGGCTCGGAATTCACTGGCTCGATCTGGGAATGTACATCACCGATTCCAAGATCACCGATGTCAGCGGCTTCATCACCAATATCGGCGGACAGCCGATTGATGTGGAAGACTCCGCGGCCCTCAGTTTGAAGTTTGACAAAGGTTTTCTGGGAACAATGACCTCCGGTTATTACATCAATCGAGGAAAACAGTCATTGATCAAAATCTGGGGATCGAAAGGCTGGCTGGAGATGGATTACTCGACCGGCAAACATCTTCAATGGTCGCTGAATGCCGACAAACCGGGAACCATCCACAAGTTTGAAGAATCCCTGACACCGCGCGGCTATACTCCCTGTGTCCACGCTGCGGTCAGGTCGGTTCTGGAAAAAGCCCCCCCCACGCTCGACAGCCACGACAGCCTGCAGGTGTTACGTACGATCTACGCCGCCTATAAAGCAGCCGAAACAGGACAGACCCAGAGTATTCGCGTCGATTGAACGCGAACATCCTCCAGGTCGTTTACTACTTTGTATAGGAATGCCCCAGGTCATTGGTACGAATGGCCTTCAATTTTGCCGCCATCTGTTTCTGAAACGCAGCGACGGTCGACGCGTATTCTGATTTGCCAACCAGATTCGTAAACTGCTGCGGGTCTTTTTCCATATCAAAGAGCTCGGCACCACCGGAGCCATCTTCTTTATATTGAATATAAGCCCAGCGATCATCGCGAAGCAGAAACCCACGATTTCCCTTACCCCGTGGGTCAACACTGAAGGCGGCATCACGCACACGCAAACTCGGATCGTCAAGTAGCGGCGCGAGATTTTTGCCTTGAATATTAGCGGGAACATTCAAACCGCACAGACTACTGAGCGTGGGATATAAATCGAGCAGTTCGGCAAGTGAATGACAGACCGCAGGTTGCTTGCCGGGCACACTGATAATCAACGGCACCGCCGCCGACTCTTCATGCAGACTTACTTTCGCCCAGAAATCATGTTCCCCCAGATGGTAGCCATGATCGCTGGTGAAGATCACAATCGTCTTGTCTTCAATCCCGGCACGTTTGACCGCATCCAGCACCTTGCCGACCTGTGCATCCATGTAAGCGACAGAAGCCAGATAGCCGCCAACCGCTTTTTTCTGCCGCCGTAGATCCATTTTCATATTCACGCTCGTTTTGTAGTTGATGCCCAGCTTCGGAATGTCATCCCAGTCACCGGCAACCTTTTCTGGCAGGACATGTTTATCGTAAGGCTTGAAGGGAGGGTAATAAGATCGTGGCGCGACAAACGGTACGTGCGGCCTGACAAAACCAACTCCCAGAAAGAACGGCTCGTCTTTGTGTTTCGCGATCAGCTCAACTGCTTTCTTCGCCGTCTTGCCGTCCGAGTGCACCAGATCATCGCCGTCTGCTTCCACAACCACAAAGGTATTCCCACCCACGGCAGGTTTTTTGCCATTGGGATTGTTTTCCAGCGTCTCCCCATCCCCGGGTGCTTTCCATTCCGGTCCCTGGCTGTTAAACCGTTCTGTCCATGATGCGGGGTCGTCGGTGCCGTTATTCCCTTTTTCAATATCACCGGGCACACCCATGTGATAAATCTTGCTGACGCGTGCCGTGTAGTAACCGTTGTTTTTGAAATGCTGTGACCAGGTCGCCCTGTCACCAATATATGATCGCGGACTGACATAACCAAATGCTTTTGACGCATGCGGATAATATCCCGACATGAACGAGGCCCGAGAAGGACCGCAATATGTGGCCTGACAGTAAGCGTGCGTAAAACGCGTCCCCTTAGCGGCGATGGAATCGATGTGCGGCGTTTGACAGACCTTATTCCCATAGCAAGAAAGCGCCGTAGATGTCAGATCGTCCGAGATAATGAACAGCACATTATATTGAGGCGCGGCTGCCTGAGCAGTATTCGATAAAGAAAGTAACACCAGAAACAGGCAGACGAATCGCGGCAGGCATAATTTAATCATCTGTTTTCCCAATCGATGGAAGCAGGTAAACGGCTAGAATTCGGTACAGGCACGTCAATTCCATTCTATGGTTCCGCTTTCCAACAGACAACTCACCTGTGATTGGTCGGATTGATAGAATGTGTCTTATTCATTGGAGACGATCAACGTACGCCTGTCAATCCGATTGCTTCAAGAGAAAGACGAATGCAACAGAACTGTAATTCACTCAGTCAAGTCGCTAGCCGGGATCACATCGACAAATGAGACGCCGACGCGAAGTTCGTCAAAGTCAGTAGAATAGCGGCTGACAATTTTGACTCGTTCAATTCGCAAATCGGGCGCCATCAACCGCAGGTCGACCTTATCCAGATCCGGAATCCGGTTTAAAGGCGGGTTAAGCCACAGGTCCACTTCTTCGGCACCAGGTCGGAATAGAATCCGAACCACAATCAGCACTGCCTGTCCTGACAGAACATCGCTGGATGCCGTATTGATTTCCGTGCCGTTGACCTGCCCTGCAGCGGCCCAGTTACCACGAACGGCAGAAGCCAGTTTTCCGATCCGCAGACTCGACTCATTATTTCCAAAGTCGATATAGGCATAACGCCCATCCCCGGCATTATCACAAGACTGTGCCATGAAGCTCAGCCATAATATTTCGCCATCAGCGCCAAAACCTTTTTCATCCGACAACGCATAAGGAACCTGCAGGAGATCGATGTGCCGTACCGCTACAGATTCAGGCATCGCTCCCGAGCGGTACTGTCCTCCTTGAGTTAACAGCATATTCCCATGCTGGTCTGAGAATCCCAGCGGTCCAAACAACCGCATATCATTTTTACCCTGATTCTGTTTTTTGGGGTCTTGAATGATCGAGGAAAAGGCCACTCCCTGATCGATCCAGGGACCAGACCAGCCGATTCCGCCACTCAAACCATTTACACCATCTGTTTCTTTCTCACTCAGAAACTCCGGTGAATAATCGAAACCTTCATACAGGAATGGTTGGGCCGCCTTCCGCGCCATCAGGAAGGTTTTCCTGGCATAGTCGGACTCAAAGGTAATCGCTTCGAATGCCTTGTCTTCATCATAGGGTATTTGAAAATCCTTGATGAACATGACTGCCAGATTGATTGTAGAAATAATGCCGATCCCGACCATCAGAAACCAACGCCACGTAAGTAAGGTACTGCGTTGTTTCTGTTTCTTCTTAGGCCGTATGGGGACCGTTCCAGGCTGTGATTGAGGTTGAACCTCGATTTCAGATTCCGAAGGAAGCACCAACGGTTCTTTTTGTCGCGATTCCAGTTCGCGGGCCTGTGCTTCACCGATCGAGTGAACTTGAAAACGCTGCCTGAGGTAAGAGTGCAAAAACACGCGTCGAAATGCCTGATCGGCATTCTCACCGTCAGTCTTAATCCATTGTTCCAGCTGTTGCGCTTCTTCTGGAGAAAGCTCTTCGCCATCCAGATAAGCATCGATATTCTCGAGCGCCGTGCTTACTTTAATTTCCGACATTCGCTTCACCAGCGGCCCGTTTTTGAACACAATCCATCAAGGTGGTACGGATTCGAGAAAGCGTCACTCGAACCGATCCAGTTGATGTGCCCAATTCGGTGGCAATTTGCTTTGGCTTCATATCATCAGTATAACGCAGACCCAACAAACGTCGAGAACGCTCAGTGAGTTGCCCCAGACAATATTCCAGTAAGTCGCGTTCTTCAGTCATCAATTGCTGCACCCGGGAACAGGCATCGGCCAGTGCATCCATGGCCTCTCCCAGAAACAGCACGCGATCACGCCGCTTGCCTCGATAGAAATCGGCAATCTTGATTTTTGCAATCCATAATGCCCACGGAAGAAAAGGACGCGAATTATCATATTCGTCATATCGCAAGGCAACTTCAGCGGCCACTTCCTGCAGCAGATCTTCCGCATCACTAAACTGAGGAGTTGATGCCACAACGAAAGCCATCAGTGAAGGTTGAACCTTCACCCAGTTCCGTGCCAGTTCTGCACGACTTTGTGCAGACTCAGTTTGTAGTGTTCTTGTTTGTGTCGCATCCATCGGGCACATGCGTCTTTTCTTATAAGCAGTTAATTTTAATATCTAAGCTTTCAGAATAATCAAATCAATGAGGGTTAACTCTGAACTGAAAACTGTAAACCGATATCCAAGTACTAGCAATATTTTATATTGTAGTAGAATGTATTAAGAATTGATGAAGATCGTGAAGAAGTTTCAATCATTGAAATAAAAACTTGAATTCCAAGAGATTAAAACTTAAACCCCGAACTATTTGCTTTTTTTTGAAAATAGTTGTTAACGTTTTGGGGTCTTCTGCGATATACAATTAAGGCTAAGATTCCGTGCTCTTATAAACCCAAGCACACCTTGAACTGCAAACATGTTCACACGCAGTCATCCATCAATCCTGCTTGACGGGAATCGAAATAACCAGACCTGCAAACCGGTCACGTTTATTATCGTTGGCTCCGAATCCAAGATGACAACCCAGACAGCCGTTGTTCATTAAAGAGATCGCTACCGCTCGCCGGTAAACTCCTTTTTCCACGCGTTCGTATTCGTGCTTGCCTCCAGCAATTTCTTTAGCCGCCTGCTTCTCGAACTCTCCTTCAGGCTCATGATCGATGCTCATCGCTTTCGCATTCACGGCGATCCACTTCGCCTTGATATTTTCCTGACGTTCTATATCAGCAAACATGTCTTCCATCACACGTGCAGGGACATTCGCCCTGTCATGAAAAAAGTAATGATGGTGCATCGCTTCCAGAGTCGTCGCATAAATACTATGTGTCAGCTTCGCTCGCTGGCGCGCTTCCTTAACAGTCACAAGTCGTTTCGTTGCAGATTGCTTTTTCTGTGCCTTCGCTTCAGATTTCGGTTTCACATCCGGATTTACTTTAGTCTTTTCCGCAACGGGTGGTTCTGCAAACGAAGCAACCGCAACACAAAAAATACTCACAAAACAGATCGTAAAACAAAAGTTGATTGTTACTGGAAAACGCATTCGACTACTCCTGTACGACTTGTGCTGATACTGAAGATGATGTTGGCTTCGTTCCAAAATAAACGAGAAACGCAGATGACTCACCATCCACGCTTCACCGCTTGGCTTGGGCCAGAAATTGATTCTGGCTCACAATGATGTTCAGTTTAACCGTTTCCCTCACGCAAAACAAGACGAATTCATCCTGTTTATAAGCCCAGCCCCCCTCTGGTTTCACAACGATCGGAGTTCTTACCCAAAATACAATTCCCTTGAGTTATTCCCTGACTTTTTGACATAAATATACATTGATATGTATTGCTGCACTGGCTAAACTTGCATTCGAAACGAATGCCGTTTGAAATCGCTGAATCGGAAAGGAAAACGATGCTGTCATTCTTGAGCGCGCAGGATCAGCAAAGTCGCACCAGTTCACGAAGGGAATTTCTCCGAATCGGTGCGCTCGGACTGACCGGACTCACTCTGGCCGACCTATTACGTGCCGAAGAACAGTCAGGAATCCGGTCCTCAACCAAAGCCATCATTAACGTGCATCTCGATGGTGGGCCGCCTCATATGGATATGATCGATTTGAAGCCGGAAGCCCCGGTAGAAATTCGTGGCGAGTTCCAGCCCATCTCGACAAGTGTCACCGGAGTACAAATTTGCGAGTTAATGCCGCGTCTTGCCGCAAACGCAGAACAATTTGCGTTTGTACGTTCGCTCGTTGGTTCCGCCGGTGCGCACGATGCATTTCAGACACAATCGGGATTTACGAAAAAAGACATGCTCTCGGTCGGCGGACGCCCTGCTCTGGGTTCAGTTATCTCCCGACTCAAAGGAACACCTCAGGATCTTGCTCCCTCGTTTGTTGACATCATGCAAGGACGCGGCTTAGTTCGAAACAGCGCTCGTCCTGGATTCCTGGGACCCGCGCATCAACCCTTTCGTCCTGATATCTCGGACCTGTTCCAGCGCCAGCTTGAAAAAGGTATGCAGGGCGAACTCAAGCGATTAGGAGCCGACCATCAGGTCAGCCTCAAACTCAACCCATCACTGAGTATGGAACGGCTCGAAAACCGCACGACCTTACTCACCGAACTCGATACGATTCGTCGCAAAGTGGATGCCAGCGGCATGATGGACGCGATGGACCGTTTTTCCCAGCAAGCCGTCAGCATTCTGACCTCCGGCCGCCTGGCAGATGCAATGGATTTAACTCTGGAAGATCCTGCAACCCTGGCGCGTTTTACGCCGGCACCACAAAATACGTCATCACGCTTTTACACGAGCGAAGGCCCGGGTGCGGTGAAAAAATTCCTGCTGGCTCGCCGCCTGGTAGAAGCAGGAGTACGTTGTGTGAGCATCTCGATCAGTGATTTTGACACCCACTCCAGCAACTTCAATCGCCTGCGACAATTACTGCCGATTGTCGATCATGGCCTCACCGCGTTGGTCGCCGACCTCAAAGAACGGGGCATGCTGGATGATGTCACCATTGTTGCCTGGGGAGAATTCGGCCGCACACCACGGATCAATTCCAAAAATGGAGGCCGCGACCATTGGCCTCGTGTCGGCCCCGCGATTCTCGCTGGTGGCGGAATGCAAACCGGCCAGGTCATCGGCAGAACCGACCGCACCGCCAGCGCCGTGATACAGCGGCCCGTGCATTATAAAGACATCTTTGCCACTCTGTATCATAACCTCGGCATTGATCCGCATGCCATCACGCTGACCGATCCACGGGGACGGCCTCAATATCTGCTCGATACAGGCACGCGTCTGAAGGAACTGGTTTGAGTACGCGACAGCTACGTTCATCTTAATGAGCCCCTTGTTTCACACTTTCGTGACAGGTATGATCGTATCTTAATGACAAGGCCCGAGAAGACCCCAATGAAGAACCTAATCTAGTGGAGCGTCATTTTTAATTTTGGGTTGATAGATATCACAAGAGTGCGACAACGGAGCACGTAAACAACACCCCCAACCCTCAATTCCTAGCTTGACAAAGCACTAGTCGCATCGGCATGACACATACCACTTCCTGACAGGAGAGATTCACCATGAAGAAATTGATCGCTACCCTTTGTAGTTTTGTTTTGATTCTGCTCTGTAACCTTCTGGAAGCGCAAGCCGACGATCTGCCGCACTATAAGCCACTGTTTAATGGCAAAGACCTGACCGGCTGGGTGAATGTCAATACGGCTAAAGACACCTGGTATGTCAAAGATGGCATGCTGATTTGCACGGGACACCCCATCGGTGTTATGCGAACCGATAAGCAGTATGAGAATTTTCTGCTCCACGTCGAATGGCGTCATATGGAAGCGGGCGGCAATTCAGGCGTCTTTGCCTGGAGCGAGGGCACCGTTCCGGATGGCAGACGATTACCAAAGGGAATGGAAATTCAGATGCTGGAGCTCGACTGGGTCAATCAGCACAAGAAAAAAGATGGCACTCTGCCCCCCATTGCTTATGTGCATGGCGAACTCTTCGGTGCCAACGGCTTAACGACCATTCCCGATAACCCGCGTGGCACTCGCAGCAAGTCCATCGAAAATCGCTGCAAGGGAAAAGGAGAATGGAATGTCTACGAAGTCGTCTGTGTCGATGGCGTTGTAAAACTTTCCGTAAACGGAAAATTTGTGAATGGTGTCCGAAACGCATCCATCAAAAAAGGATATCTCTGCCTTGAATCGGAAGGGGCTGAAATTCAGTTCCGGAGCATCCAGATCATGGAATTACCTCCCGGAATCACTTCCAAAGCACAAACGGCGCCCCTGCTGAAGTAAAAACAGGCCCTTTCCTTAACTAACCTCATAAAATGCAACGAGTTGTGTCATTTTCAGCAACTTGACTCTGCCCTCAAGACAGAATAAAATAATACCGATATGTTGATCAGCTATAGGAGCTACAATCCTATAACCGAATCAGCATATTCGTGTTTGCCTCTACGCAGGCAAGCACAAACAAGAGTTCCCACCTAATTTTCCTACCTGAGACTGTGAAACTAAGTATGATTGCCAGCCCGCAACATCATCATTTCCGATTTCGTATGACCGCACTTTGTCTGCTGTGGGGAATCTGTTGTTTCGGTTTTTCGATGACCACGCAAGCGGCAGAAACAAAGTCGCTCACCGGCGAACAGATTTACCGCAAAATGTGTGTCGAGTGTCACGCCGCCAGCGGCCAAGGCGTAACCGATAAAGCCAACCCGTTTCACGGCATGAAGTCACTGGTCGAACTCACCACGCTCATCGATGAAACCATGCCGGAAGAAGACCCTGAACTCTGTCAGGGTGAAGATGCCAAACGGGCCGCCCAATATGTGTACGATCGTTTTTTTACGAAAGCGACTGCAGGCAAAAGCGCACGCGTCCAACTCTCCCATTTAACCGTGCGACAGTACCTGTTCACAACAGCCGACCTGATGGCACACTTCCTGGGAAATGCGAAAGCCACCAACACAGAACGCGGCCTCAATGCAGAATATTACGACAGTCGCAGCATGCGACGAGACAAGCGAGTCATTAAACGAATTGACCCTGTAGTCAACTTTCAGTTCGGTGACAAAAAGCCTGTCGATAAAATCACCAATGCGGAAGAGTTTTCGATGAAGTGGGAAGGCTCGGTCCTCGCGGAAGAAACCGGCGATTACGAATTCATTCTCAAAACCGAAAATGGCGCCCGGTTATGGGTGAATCAGAAAGACCCAATTATTGACGAATGGGTCAGCTCGCAGGGACGGGCCAAGGAGCACAAAGCCACGATTCGTCTGCTCGGAGGCAAGCCCTACACACTCCGATTGCATGTGTTCAAATACAAAGAAAAGTCCTCATCGGTTGTTCTGGAATGGAAGCCTCCGCATAAAGCACAGGAAGTCATTCCCCAACGCAATCTCACACCACAACAGATGCCAGGAACGTTTATCACGTCTACCGTATTTCCTCCCGATGACAGCGTCTCGGGTTACGAACGCGGCACTGCTGTTTCTAAATCCTGGGATGAAGCAACGACGTCTGCCGCCATCGAAATCATGACCAACGTCATTAAACACCTTGATCGATTGGCGGGCACGAAACCAGATGCCAAAAATCGTAAAGAAAAAATCCAGCAATTCTGTCATCGTTTTGCCGAACTGGCCTTTCGACGTCCTCTCACAAACGAGCAAAAGACATTCTTTGTTGACCAGCATTTTAAACAGGAACCAGCCGTCGAATTAGCGGTCAAACGTGTCATCCTGCTCATTTTAAAATCACCCCGCTTTCTCTATACCGATCGAGAATATCCAGCACTGGACGATTTTGCTATCGCGTCCCGACTCTCCTACGGCCTATGGGATTCCATGCCCGACCGTCAACTGTATGACCAAGCCAAAGCAGGGAAATTGAAAACGCCCGCCCAGATCGCGAAACAGGCAGAACGCATGTTGAAAGATCCACGAGCGCAATCCAAACTACGTTATTTCTTTCATCACTGGCTGCAACTTGATGAAAAAGAAGAACTGGCAAAAGATAAAGCGCTCTTCCCTGAATTTGATGCACTGGTGGTCTCAGATTTACGGACCTCACTTGACTTATTCATTGATGAAGTGGTCTGGAACAAATCATCCGACTACCGGCAGTTGCTGCTCGCGGATTATGTCTACCTCAATCCCCGACTCGCAAAAGTATACGACGTCAAACTTCCCGACGGGCAGGAATTCCAGAAAGTCTCACTCGATAAAGACAAGCGTGCGGGTGTGATCACACATCCCTACATGATGGCGAACTTCGCTTACCACAACTTGAGTTCCCCCATTCATCGCGGTGTGTTTGTCACGCGGCGTTTACTGGGGCGAACATTGAAGCCACCGCCACAGGCAACCGAATTTAAAGACGGCAATTTCAAACCAGGCATGACCACTCGCGAAAAAGTCGCGTTGATCACCAAGCCATCCGCCTGTATGTCGTGCCACAGTATCATCAACCCTCTCGGTTTTAGCTTGGAGCACTTTGACGCGATTGGCCGATATAGAGAACAGGAAGTCAAGAGATCCATCAACGCCTCGGCTGAGTTGACTTCCGTTTCGGGCGAAACCGTCAATTTCAACGGAGCCCGAGATCTGGCCACCCATATAGCCACCGACCATCACGCCCACGCAGCATTTGTCGACCAACTTTTCCATCAGGCAGTGAAACAGCCAATTAATGCTTATGGAGAAAATATCCGGGAAGAACTAACCACACAATTTGAAAAATCTGGTTATAATATTCAACAGCTACTGATCGAAATTATGAAGGTTGCTGCATTGCATCAGCCTCATTCCTGAGAAAGTAATACCTCATGAGATATCAATCCCGCCGCGCATTTTTAAAAGAACTGGGACTTTCTACGGCTGTCCTGCCGCTGGTCATGCATTTGCCAAGCCTCGGCTTTGCCGCAGATAGAGCCATTCGTAAACAGCGACTGATCGTTATGTTCAGCCCGAACGGCATCGTCCCCAAAACCTATTGGCCGGACGCAGTTGGCGACAAGTTCGAACTAAAAGAAATCATGCAGCCGCTGAAGGCCTATCAGGATCAGATGCTCGTGATCAAAGGAGTCGCAGACCGTGTTCGCGGAGACGGCGACAGTCACATGCGCGGCATGAGCTGCCTGCTGACTGGGATTGAATTACTGCCCGGCAACATTCAAGGCGGATCGCATACTCCCGCCGGTTGGGCCAGCGGGAATTCCGTCGACCAGGAAATCAAACGCTTTCTGCAGAGTCAGCCAGAAACACGAACCCGCTTCGGCTCACTGGAATTCGGCGTCAATGTGCCTCATCGGGCTGACCCCTGGACCCGTATGGTCTATGCCGGTTCCAATAAACCGATCGCACCGATTGACGATCCCTACCAGATGTTTGAAAAGATTTACGGTCAGATGAAAGACCGAAAAAGTCTCGCTAGTATTCTGGATGATGTGCGGGAAGACCTGAAAAAAGTCAGAACCAAACTCAGCCGCGAAGACAAGCAGCTTCTAGAAGAACATGAAACGTATGTCCGACAGATGGAACAGGAACTCAAAGCAGGACAGGAACAAAAGCTGTCCTTCAAAGTTCCCGTACAGGAAGTGGGTGTGAAAAATGATAACGATCACATGCCCGTCACCAGTAAAATGCAGATTGATCTGATGGTCAACAGTCTGGCCAACGATATGGCACGCGTCGCGACCCTGCAGTACACCAATTCAGTTGGTCAAGCACGAATGAAGTGGCTCGGCATCGAAGACGGCCATCACGGACTCTCGCATAAACCGGACAGTGATCAGGATGCCCAGGACAAACTGACCAAAATCAACAAATGGTTCTGCGAGCAGTTGGCCTATCTGGTTCAGAAACTGGATAAAACTGCCGAACCTAATGGCGAGGGAACCATGCTCGATAACACGCTCGTTGTCTGGACCAACGAACTAGGTAAAGGCAACTCGCATACGCTGAACGATGTCCCTCTGGTTCTCGTTGGTAAGGGACTCGACTTCAAAATGGGACGCTCGCTCCAGTTCAAAACCGTTCCCCACAACCGTTTCTTGATGTCGCTGGCTCACGGCATGGGGCACCACGTGAAAACATTCGGTAATCCCAATTTCTGTGGCGATGGAATTATTTCCGAACTGACTTAGTTTCCTTCCCGCTCAGAAAATGGTTGCTGTCATTCCACTGCGTGTTCCTTTTTCAGAAAAGGGGCACGCATTTTTTTATTGCCGTCGCTGACTGGTATCTTTGACGATCTCGCCTTGTCCTGTCATAATCCATTTTCAACACAAATCAAAATGCATAATCCACAAAGATCATGCTCTGTATAAAAGGAACCCGCAAGATGGATCATATCACCCGCCCGAAAGAGGAAGACGAATACTTCTTCGAAGAAGGTTGCTTCATCCTTGAAATGTCCCACCCTGATGTGGACCCGGAAGTTTCCCTCGCGCGTGCCCGCGTGGAACCCGGCAAGAAAACCCGCTTTCATCGACTCAAAGGCACATTTGAACGCTATATCATGCTCTCGGGCACCGGACTCGTCGAAGTCGGCGACTATCCACCAACTGAAGTCTATCCCGGCGATGTCGTACGCATTCCCCCCGACACAGACCAAAGCATCACCAATATCGGCGAGGACGACCTGGTCTTTTTTGTGGCCTGTAATCCGCACTTCCTGAAGTCGGTCTACATCGATTCCGAAGACCTGCGCAAGCAATCCTGAGAATCGTGCTCTTTATTCCAACGCTTGTCCACAGACTGGTTTCCATGCAAGAAATAACCATACTCCTGATAAAACAGTTTTTTCTCAGGCCCGACCATTACTTTATTAAATTAACTTACTTGCTTTCCCTCCCAAATATGTAATAAAATGACTCTTAGCAGTCAAGTAGCTTCTTTAACCCACAGCCCCACTCTTTCCATACTGCCCATACTTCATTATAGGTAATTTCATGCGAGTTCATCCTCTGCGCGGTACGCGCACATCCGGATTTACGTTAATCGAACTTCTAGTCGTGATTGCCATCATCGCGATTCTGATTGCCCTATTATTGCCTGCTGTTCAACAGGCCCGGGAGGCAGCGCGTCGCAGCCAGTGCAAAAATAACATGAAGCAAATCGGGCTCGCCTTGCACAATTATCACGATGTCTATACCAAATTCCCGATCGGATCACGCTCCCCCAATGATCAGCCCAACAACTGGCGTTTTGCATTATTGCCCTACATGGATCAGGCCAACATCTATGAGTTAACCAAAACTCGACCGGGCAGCGACGTTGATTTTTGGGAAGGGGGAGGCGGTACCTATAACGGCGACACCCTGCACTTCAAAGATAAAATTATCACTCCCATTTTTATGTGTCCGTCCAGTGCATCTATCCCGTTTGAATATGCCAACAACGAATTAGGACAGGGATCGCAGGGGCATCAATATGTTGGCATCATGGGCGCTTACCCCGATCCGGCAGGACGCCCAAACGTGTTTTATGAAACACAGTACAATAGCTTTGCTTCTAACACAGGCTGCCTGCTGATTAACGAGTGTCGCGGGATGAGAGATATTACCGACGGATCGTCCAATACCATCATAGTGGGTGAGCAATCACGCAGTTCAACGGGCACACCGAAACTGATGCAGTCGATCTATACATCAGGCTGGGCCGGCACCAGTAACACAGGCACAGTCACACAATGGATCGCCGCGGGCCCGATGTTGCACCGGTTTGGTACGGGGGTCACTTCGGTGTATCATAATCCAAATCCGACTTCGACTGGTGCAGAAGCCAATGCCAAATGGGACTGGAATACACCACTGACTTCTCATCACACTGGTGGCGTACATGTCCTGCTGGGAGATGGCGCCACTCGCTTTCTCAGTGATAACGCAGACCTGCAAATAATTCAGCGACTCTGTGTCCGCGATGATGGCCAGACCATTGGTGAATGGTAAACCGAAAACCTGATTTGTCTGCCTGCTAAAATATCTTATCCCGTGATGCGATCCGACTCGACTTTGATCGCGAACGATTTTTTACCGGAATCCTCAAATGCATTTCTATAAATTCGATCAATTGAATTTCATCGCTTGTCTGCTCTTCATGACTGCTTTACTTGTGGGCTGTAGTGGGGAAGCCGACTCCCGCCCTGCAGTGGAAATCAAAGGCACCATAACTTTGGATGGTGCCCCTTTGCAGCAAGCCAGCATTCAGTTCACTTCTCCCAAAACCGGGGAAAGTGCGTATGCGAATCTCGACGCTGACGGGAACTATTCAATTTCATTCCCCAAGGCTGATATTGGCGCGGAATACGAAATCAGCGTCACCCCCCCGGTCGTGGAAGAAGAAAACGCCATGGCCTTGGCAGAAATACCAAAAGAAAAAACTGCTACCAAAATTCCTGCCAAGTATTCCAACCGTTCGACCAGTGGCTTAAAAACAATCATTAAACAAGCGGGGAGCAACGAAGCCGATTTTGAACTGAAAAGTAAATAACCTGTGCATCAGGATTTCGCAGGATTTTACTTTTCACGCCATTTAATTAAGAATACTAACTATCATGATTTCACTCTGATTCACTGAGAGTTATACTTAAAAGAACGGTGTTCATTTTCAAAACCACAGCTGATTAAAAGCCTAAAGGATCTGCTCACATGAAACCAACGTTCGCCCCCCTCCTGCTCGCCGCCCTGGCATTGTTCATTCCCACGCAGGTTTTTGCTGAACTTCAGGCTGGTGCTGTCATCGTTGATGTCACCCCCACCAAGTTCCCCGTACTCGTTAATGGCAGCATGGTCAGCCGCAGCGTGAGTACGGTCAAAACTAAAGTCAACGCACGCGCTATCGTTGTCGCAGACGGCGAAGAGCGCCTTGCCATCGTCGTTGTGGATAGTTGCATGCTGCCGCGTCCACTTTTGGATGAAGTCAAAACACTAACCGCCCAACGGACCAAAATCCCCGCAGACCATATTCTAATTTCAGCCACTCATGCGCACTCGGCTCCTTCCAGTCTGGCCTGCCTGGGCACGAACGCTGATCCCGAATATGTCCCTTTTCTCCGCGGTAAACTGGTCGATGCCATTGTCGCCGCCGAAGCCAATCTGGAACCGGCTCAAGTCGGCTGGGGATCAGAAAACGCCGCCGACTATACCGCACTCAGACGCTGGATCCTGCGTCCCGACCGGTTGAGAAACGATCCTTTCGGCAACCCAACCGTCCGCGCGACAATGCACGCCGGGACCAACTGGGACAATGCCGTTGGTGAATCGGGACCGGAAGACCCCGAACTATCGCTGATCTCATTCCGTGCCAAAAATGGGCGACCGATTGCTCTACTGGCCAATTTTTCCATGCACTACTTCGGTGATGGTGCGCTGAGTGCCGACTACTTCGGATTGTACTGTAACGGCCTCCAGGAGCAGCTGGGAAAGAAAGTCGAAAAGGACGCCCCTCGCTTCGTCGCCATCATGTCACATGGCTGTAGTGGTGACATTTACCGTCGCGATTACACCAAACCCAAAGACCAATGGGCCATTACCGACGATATCAATAAATATGCTCAAGGCCTGATCAAAATCACCATGCAGGCTTACAAAAACATCAATTATTTACAGGACGCCGACATCGAAATGGCGGAAAACCGCCTGCACTTGAACTATCGCGTGCCGAATAAACAACTCCTGGAATGGTCACAACGCATTGTAAAGGAACTAGGCGACCGGCTCCCGAAGACGACTGAAGAAATCTATGCCCGCGAGCAGGTCATCCTGCACGAGCGTCAGTCAACGGAAATCGTCACACAGGCACTCCGCATCGGCGACATCGCTATCACAACCACCCCCAACGAAACGTATGCCTTGACCGGTTTAAAACTGAAACGGCAAAGCCCGCTGGCCAAAACCATGGTCATCGAACTCGCCAACGGCGGCGATGGTTATATCCCACCTCCCGAGCAGCATTTACTGGGCGGTTATAACACCTGGGCTGCTCGCTCTGCGGGTCTCGAAGTCTTAGCCGAACCGCGCATTGTGGAATCCGACCTCGAACTACTAGAGAAAGTCAGCAACCAACGGCGAAAATTTTATCAACAGAGCCGTGGACCCGCTGCGGAAGCGATCCTCTCCTTGAAGCCATCTGCTTACTGGCGACTGGACGAGTTCAACGGTCCTCGCGCCCGTGACTCATCCGGCAATCAACGAGACGCAATCTATGAACCCGCCATTGCCTACTTCCTGGAAGGACCTGAGTCGAAGTCATTCTGTAAAGCTGACGAAACCAACCGGGCCGTCCATTTTGCCGGCAATCGCCTGCAGGCACGCATCAATGATCTGAAAGACCACTATTCCATCTCCCTCTGGATCTGGAACGGGATGCCGCTGGACGCTCGCGAAATCAGTGGCTGGATGGTTTCCCAAGGCCCCAATCATGGACTCGCCGCTTACGGCGATCACTTGGGACTCGGCGGAACCCAATTTCCCGGCAAGCTCGTATTCATGAACGGCAGCGACCGCAAACTCCACGCCGGCCAGACTGCCGTGAAACGCTGGACCTGGAATCAGGTGACTCTGGTCCGCGATGCAGAAACAGTGAAAGTCTATCTGAATGGCAAACCCGAAATTGAATTGAAATCGGCTCCCGGTGTACCAGGACCGATACTCGACCAACTCTTTTTCGGCGGACGGACAGATAATCAATCCAACTGGGAAGGACGCCTGGACGAAATCGCCGTGTTTGATCGTGCCTTGACGCCTGCAGAAGTCAAAACACTGGCCAAATAATTCGCCCCTGATATTCGTTAGAAACAGTATCTTCCGAGCCCGATCGTGAATTCGATCGGGCTTTTTCTGTTTGATGCCCGAAATCCGTCACACAGGGAAAACGGGGTACGTATGAGAGTCGCTTATGCCTCATCAATTGCATTTTCTCGGCAGGGAGCACAAAACATCCGTATTCATCACTCTCAGCCAACTATATAATGGCATGAATACACGTCTTTCTGTTCGATTTTGATAAACTCACATTTCGTTCTGCCTGTTTTTGATTCACAGTACAGCGCCGCATGACTGAACCAGACTTAACGACCACTGATAAAAAACTGCGCAGAGTATTGCTATTCATACTCACAGCCAGCTTTGTACTGACGCCAGTTGCCACCCCGGATGTCTGGTGGCAGTTGAGCCGCGGTCACGTTGTCGTATCTTATCTCGCACCTCCCGGCCCCATTTTAACAGCCGGCACTCCGCTTAACGAAGCTGACTGGCTGGGCGGCCTCCCATTTTATCTCTCATTCCAATTGGCAGGTTTTTCGGGACTGATGCTGTTGAAATGCACCGCCGTTGGTCTGCTCTTATTTCTGTTCCTGAAACGCTTCGAGGATTCACTAAACTGGCTGGCGTTTTTCATTGTGGTGTTGATCTTAGTGACAGGCAATTCCGCCTGGCAACCAACGCCACGCCTGCTCGACTGCTGGTTCTTGTTTCTCACCTGGTTCATTACTGCACGCTGGTGCCGAGAACCTAGTGCCAAAACGATGGTCCCCATCTTGCTCGTACTCGCACTCTGGGCCAACAGTTCGCCGCTTTGCCTGTTGGGAATCGCGGTCGTCGCACTGGCTCCTCTACTGCCCGGTTTCCAGTCAGAAAATAAACGGCCTCTCAAACAGACAACTCTGCTGATTCTATTTTCGCTCCTGGCGCTGATGCTCACTCCCCGTGGCTGGTTCACTCCCTATGATTCGTTCCTCCAATTGTTCCCCGGCCTGTTTTATCACCGGGATCTTTTAGCGCTGACCGTCTGGCACCCCACATTTCTCAATGGCACCAGCATCGAAGTCATCGGGCTGTCAATCCTGTCGGTCGTCACGGCTCTGTTTCTCATCTGTAAATCCACTTCCTGGATAGAAACAATCGCCTTTCTAGCCTTCGCTATCCCCGCCTGGACCAATTATGACAGTCTGGCTCCTTGTGCGATTGGCATAGCCCTCGTACTCTCACAGACCATGGTCGCCCATCAATTCCAACTTCCCTTTGCAAAATGGAAACAGGCGATTTCGCCGGCCTTCGGACGCTATTTATTGATTCTGGGAATCCTGATCTTAAGCTGGAAGTCGGCCGCCGGGAGTTTACCCGGTCAATCACAGCGTCTTGGTTGGGGAATCGCCCCCGAGCTGGATATTACATTATTGAATCAGACGATTGGCCCTATCAACTACGAAGGCACAGCACACAGCATGGGTATCGCTCCCACTGGCATGCTGTGCTGGATCAAAGCCGATCACAAAATCCAACCGGTCAGAACACTCCGACAAGCCCTTTTACAGGGACTTCTATTCGAAGAACTTTCCTTGAACGAAGAGCTGTCGAATGATTGGATATTCCAACACCCCCGTGCCGATGGGAGCTGGGGCGGCTGGTGGATTCGCTTAAAAAACAGAAATTGCCAATTATTGCTGGTCCCGAATGGAGACGAAAAAACGATTCGTGCCCTGTTCGACAGTCGCTGGCAACCGATGTCCGTAGATGCCTCGGTGATTCCGTATGGCTGGTCCGGCGATATCCTCAGTACTCCCAAAATTGTGGAGCTGTTACGCGCCAAAGATTTCCTGAACCGTGATCAATGGACCTATTCGCTCCCCTCTCCCTCTGGAACTCCGGAATGCTCTGACTGGTGGGGAATTCTGAGCGGCACATCCAATTTGAAACCGGCGATACTACAGGCAAAAACGTTTCGTGGCATGAAACTCTATATAGCCGCACTACGCGTACTGCACCCATTACTGCAACATGATCCTTCGCCACAGGTCATTCATGAATTTCAACTCTGTCAGAAAGAACTAGCCTATCAGGAAAAGCTGGAAATGGGGCAGCGCAGACCCAGTTTCATCAGATCATTTTCCTTGATCCAACTCGCAGGAAAAACCGAGGGAGATTTTGCTCACACAGGTCCGGTGCTCAATGGACTGGAAGAACCGATTCGCACATCAGACTCATTAGAACGTGCCATCCTAAAGTATATACAAGGGGATTGGGAAACGGCTCTCAAAATTTTATCAGACAATAATAGTGAAACTTTATATGCGAAAGCACAGATCCTGTTGGAATCCGGTGATCCCAGCGGCGCTGCAGAAACGTTTCGTGAACTGATTCAACTTTATCCCAAAGATCAACTGGTAGTCCCCAGTCAACGCATGTTGGATTCAATTCCATGAGCCAGAAATATCCTTTTATACCAGCACTGCTGATCCTGCTCCTGGCCTTCGCGTCAGGCACAGCCTGGTATCTGTACGGCTCGCAAGGAAACATTTCGTTTGTTCCCAAAGTCCGTTCTTCCGAACAACCTGTCAAAATGAAACAGTGTTGTGAGTGCCACGAAAAAGTCTGCCATCAGTTTTCCGGAGCACCGCACCTCAGAACACTCAGAAAAGCCACTGATTCTGACGTACTGGAGAAATTTGCTGGTAAAGAAATCACACTCAAAGAGAATGGACTCACCTACCGTTTTTATGCAGAGGACGATGCGCTCTGGGTCAAGTGCGACAGCTATCCAAGCCCCGTACGGATCGAGTGGGTCTTCGGCTCCGGCCTGCACGCGATGACTCCCGTCTCTCTATTCCCCAATGAAGCGGGAGAGTCAGTATTGCTGCAACACATTGTTTCCTGGTATCCCCCGGGAAAACTGGGGGTCACGCTCGGACTTCAGAATCTGGCGCACAACAAAACAGGCATTCAAACACTGGGCGAAGTCAGCTCGCATGCGAAAACGATGAACTGTTTTGGCTGCCACACATCCTACCTCGGCGATGTTCCAGGTGAAATTGATCAAAGCCAGATGATCACCGGCATCTCTTGTGCCCGCTGCCACCTGAACGGTGAAGAACACATCAAAGCCGTCGAACGGGGGGATAAAGATTTACACATTCTTAACTGGAATCAACTGACCCCACTCAAATCGATCAATCGCTGCGGCGAATGCCATCGACGCTCCGATCAGCTCGAATCGGATGAAATTCACCCGGATAATGATCTCTTGATTCGGTTCGCCCCGGTCGGCATGTCGCAAAGCCCCTGCTTTCTAAAACAGTCTGAAGTAAAACTGGCAGACGGAAAACCAGCCCGCTTTGACTGCACCACTTGCCACAATCCCCATCAGCAGGCCAGCAGGGACCCGGAAGTCTATCGAAAGGTCTGCCTGAACTGTCACAGTGATCTGAAAGACCACGCGCCCGTTTGTTCAAAAGAATCAATGCAAAGCCAATGTTTGCAATGTCATATGCCCCCCGTAGAAGTCCACGATAACCTCTCATTCACCGATCACTGGATTCGCATTCGCGAGCACGATAAAGAACGCTTTCCAGAATTTCAGTTGAACAAATAATAAAATGATGTTGTCAAACGCGTCTGCATGCTCTACGATAAAGTATCTACATTTTTATCGAGGTATCACGTGATTGGTAAAGTACTCACACTACTGTTAACACTTTTGATTCTTGCCTGCCCGTTTAATTGCATGCAGAGTAGTGCAGAAGTTACCGACACTGCCGTACAAAGTTGCTGTAGCCATTGTCAGTCCCGATCATCAGAAAACCCTCTGACTCCAGAGCCTTCTCCGTCGAATTGTTGCCAGTGCTTCTGCTCGGGCGCGATTATGGAAAACACAAACCAGCTCGAACAGACAAATCTCGACGTACTTTGGTTTGTGATTTCCCTTCAGGATGCAACATTTCAACCAATCAGCACTAACCTTCAGACTGGCATCGTTCTCCTAGATGTCGTGCCACCCTCCGGTCGCGCACTGCGCTGTCTGCAGATGTCGTTTCAGTGCTGATTCTTTTCTGAGTTTTCGACTCTCGAATTTCACTTGATTTCCGTTTCGATTCAGGCTGCGCGTAGGATAATTGCTTTATTCCACGCTGACCTGAAACCTCAGAATGCTATTCTATGCTCTGGTTTTCATTAATTCCCTGGGAATACGGCGTGCGCAATCTATTTCGGCGTCCGACCCGTACCCTGCTCACCCTGACTGGCTTGACGACAGTCATTGTGCTGGTGTTTGTCGTGATCGGTTTCATTCGCGGCCTGGAACACTCGCTGACCGTCAGCGGAGATCCGCAGGTGGCGCTCCTGTTCTCTTTGGGGATGGGAGAAAATCTGGAATACTCATCCATCCCCATGCGATCCAATGAACTGGTTTCCGCCAGTGTGGCCGGCATTAAAAGCTTTCATGAACGAAAATATGTTTCACCTGAACTCTATCTGGGAACGCAGATTGAAATTCCCGGTCAATCAGAAACCGCCATGGGGTTGGTACGTGGCGTAACACAGTCAGTACTATTAGTACGAAGACAGGTAGAACTGGAATCCGGAAACTGGCCTGGACCGGGTGAGATTATCGTAGGGCAACTCGTGGATACGAAACTCGGACTGTCCTCACAACAATTATCTGTCGGCAGTGAGCTAAACCTCGAAGGCAGAAACTGGCGCATCAGTGGGATTTTTTCTGCCGCTGGTTCTGCTTTTGAATCTGAAATCTGGTGCCGCCTGGATGAATTGCAACAGGCGATGAAACGGCAGGATTTGAGTCTCGTTGCCGTGACACTGAATTCCCCCTCTGACTACCCAGACTTGAACCTGTTCTGTAAAGAACGACTCGACCTCGAACTACAGTCAATTCAAGAAGTCGAATATTATCAGAGTCTCAAAAAAGATTACGGCCCGATTCGGATGCTGGCCTGGCTCGTCGTCTTTTTAGTTTCCGGCGCAGGAGTCTTTGCAGGTTTGAATACACTCTACGGTGCCGTCGTGGGTAGAACGAGAGAACTCTCAACCCTGCAGACACTCGGTTTTTTACGACGCGCCATTATGATCAGCTTAATCCAGGAAGGACTTCTGTTGTCAACCGCGGCCAGCCTGATCGCAGCGTTGATCGCGATCTTCCTGATTAATGGAGTTTCAGTACGGTTTACAATGGGAGCCTTCACGCTTCAGATCGACAGCATCTCACTGTTGATTGGTTGTAGTGTCGGAATCCTACTGGGGTTTCTGGGAGCCATACCCCCTGCTCTGCGGGCGCTCCGATTACCAATTATCGATGGATTAAAATCAGTTTAACAACCGCTCGAATCTTGTTTTTGAGCAAACATTTTAAAAAAGGATTGAAAGTATGAAACAGTTATTCTCTCACAGTTTGTTAATCACAATGGCAGCTTGTCTTTTCGCCGGCTGTGGAAATTCACCCCCTGCTCCAGAAGGCACAAGTACGACTGAAACAACAACGACTGCCCCAGCGGTAACCTCGAAAGTATTACTCACCAGCGAACCAGCGGGCGCCAAAGAGGTCATCGACGCCCGAAAGTCGGCACAAAATGACGAAGAAGTGGTTCTCGTTGGTCGTATCGGCGGCAGCGAAAATCCCTGGGTCGACGGTCGCGCGGTCTTTTCCATTGTTGATAATTCCTTAAAGGCCTGTAGCGATATTCCCGGCGATGGTTGCGCAAAGCCTTGGGATTATTGCTGCGAAACCGACAAGCTCCCTACAGCGATGGCGCTCATCAAAGTCGTTGATGACAAGGGAACGCTCATTAATGAAGACGCACGCAAACTGCTCAACCTGAAAGAACTGCAAACCGTCGTCGTCAAAGGCAAAGCCCAGCGGGATGATGCCGGCAACCTGACTGTATTTGCTAATGGTATTTTTGTACGGAACTAAGATATGTCTCAAGTCGATTTATCACAATTAGCCATTGATCGCAGTGCGCCCTCGTTAGTTCGAGGGCACACGCGACTGCGGTTGATCACGCGCTATCTCCTGCCGGGAACACTGCTGGTTGGTTTCCTGGGATTAATATTCTGGGTCTCACACGATCTGATCTTTCCTCCCAAACCAGTCACCGTCATACCGGTGATTGTCACACAATCGACAAGTCGTAACGCCGGTACGCCGCTTTTTCAGGCAGCCGGCTGGGTCGAACCGCGGCCTACTCCGATTCGCGTCGCAGCGCTCGCACAGGGGGTTGTGGAACAACTTCTGGTCGTGGAAGACCAGTTTGTCAAGCAGGGAGAACCGATCGCCTTACTAGTCAAAGCAGATTCCGAACTGACTCTGAAACACACCATCGCCAGTATGAAGCTGCGAGAAGCAGAATTAAATCAGGCCCAGGCGACATTAAAAGCTTCCCAAATTCGTCTCGACCAACCCGTTCATCGGGAAGCGGTTTTAAGATCGGCTGAAGCAGAACGGGCCAAAATTGAAACCGAGTTAAAAAATTTACCATTCATGGTCAGACGCGCCAAAGCAGAACTGAACTTCGCCATAAATGACTATAATCGTAGGGTTTTAGCAAAGGCAGCGGTAACGAAACGCACCATCGATGAATCACTCACCGAGCTGGAATCAGCGCGCGCCGCCCATGAAGAGCTGGAGGGCCGCAAAACCTCTCTCGTAGCAGAACAAAGAGCATTAAAGGCCCGTACTGATGCACTCCAGAAAGAATTCGAGCTACTCACTGAAGAAATACAGGCAAGGGATGAGAACGCTGCCAAAGTTCAGGCTGCCGCTGCACGACTCGAACAGGCACGGGTCGCGGTTGAAGAAACCAAACTAGCTTTGGATCGCATGACGATCCGCGCCCCAGTCGCAGGTCGCATTTATCGACTGATTGGACATCCCGGCTCCAGCGTGGGAAATATGATGACACAAATGATTGGCCATGATGGCAGAACGATCGTCACCATGTATCGCCCGGAAATGTTACAGATCCGCGTTGATGTTCGTTTTGAGGACATTCCCAAAGTCAGCCTGAACCAGCCCGTGCAAATTAATAATCCCGCGCTAAGTGAACCAGTAACCGGCAAAGTGCTTTATATCAGCTCCGAAGCAGACATTCAGAAAAACACGTTGCAGGTCAAAGTCGAAATCGTAAACCCCTCTCCTCTGCTCAAGCCCGAAATGCTGGTCGACGTCACATTCCTGGCCCCTGAAATCCAGGAAGAAACATCGAAAACAAATGCAGAAACGCACATTTATGTCCCCCGTAAAATGTTGGAACAATCAGAAACAGGCCAGACGTTTGTCTGGATCGCTGATCAATCAAAACAAATCGCCCGGCGTCAGCTGATAGAAATCAGTCAAAAAACGCAAGGCCCGCTGGTGGAAGTCACCAAAGGATTAAACCCGACTAGTCATCTGATCTCTTCGTCTACCGCAGAACTTAAACCCGGCGAACGCATTAAAATCACTGGTGAATCCGATCAGGAAGGAAACTAAGCATGCCACTTGTCATCATCAACAACCTGACCAAGCAATACCATAAAGGGGGCGAGACCATCACGCCCCTCGATCAGGTTTCGCTGGAGATTGAACAGGGCGAATTTCTGTCGTTAATGGGCGCCAGTGGAACAGGAAAATCAACGCTCTTGAACCTGATTGCCAGTATTGACCACCCCGACTCCGGTTCGATCATTGTCGATGGAATTGAAATCACGGCACTTTCCCGCTCAAAACTGGCACGCTGGCGGGCGGCGAATATGGGCTACATCTTTCAGACTCACAACCTGGTCCCCGTGCTCACCGCTTACGAAAATATTGAACTTCCGTTATTACTGTTGCCCATGTCCCGCGCCGAACGAAAAAAACGTGTCGAGGTAGCGCTGCAGGCAGTTGATCTACTCGATCGGGCCGATCACTATCCGCGGCAGATGTCAGGGGGACAGGAACAACGTGTCGGCATCGCCCGAGCCATTGTCAAACACCCGAAAATTGTCGTCGCCGATGAACCGACGGGAGACCTGGACCCGGAAACATCGGAACAAATTCTGAATTTGCTGCAAAGACTCAATCGAGAGTTAGACATTACGATGTTGATGGTCACCCATGACTCTGAGGCAGCTCAGATCGCAGACCGACAGTTCTATCTCGATCACGGGAAACTGGTTCTGGTGAGTCACGATAATCCGAAAGCACTCGCAACCACCGGCCCCCACAGTGAGGAACAATTATGAAGTTGGCTGGTTACATCCTGAAAACACTCTGGGGACACCGTGCTCGTACGATGCTCACTGTCGCTGGCTCAGCAGTCGCACTGTTTGTGTTCTGCTTCATTCAATCCATTCAGGAAGGGATGAATGATTTGAAACAGCGTCAGGATGCCCGCGGTTCATTAATCGTGTTTCAAGCCAATAAATTCTGCCCCGCCACCAGCCATCTGCCTCAGGACTACGATCAACAGATTTCGAAGTTTTCAGGGGTGAAAGATGTCGTACCGATCCAGGTCTTTACGAACAATTGTCGCGCAAGTCTGGATATCGTTGTGTTCTATGGTGTCCCCCCGAAGAAGCTACGCACCGCACGGGATTTTGAATTTGTCACTGGCAACTGGACCGAGTTTGAAAATCATCAGGATGCCGCCATCGTCGGACAGGCCGTCGCGGCCCGACGCGGCATTAACGTCGGCGATAAGTTTTCTATCGGTGACCTCTCCGTCAATGTCGCCGGCATTTACAAAAGTGATAACCCGGCCGAAGAGAATTATATCTACAGTCACCTGGATTTTTTACAGCGCCGCCAGGGCACTAATCTGGTAGGAACGGTCACACAACTGGAAGTCATCCTGCAACCAGGCACTGACCCCATTACTACCAGTGCCGCCATCGATGAACGCTTTCGTGGCGGTCCCGTTGAAACCAACACCCGCGCCAAAGGGGTCTTCCAGGCCAAAAGTCTCGGTGACTTATCTCAGTTGATTGAAATGGCCCACTATCTGGGATTGGCCTGTGTCGGTCTGGTGCTGGCACTCGTCGCTACCACAACACTAATGTCCGTCGAAGACCGCATTCAGGAACACGCCGTGCTGCGGACAATCGGCTTTTCGGGATTCAAAGTTTTTGGGCTGGTGCTCGCAGAAAGCACTCTCTTAAGTTTCGCGGGAGGCCTGCTGGGAGTGGGAACCGCTTTGATCACCCTCAAGCTCAGCAGTCTTTCTGTAGGAGCCGAAGCGGTCACCGTCGCCTTTATCCCCTCTCTGCATCTCGCAGGGGTCGGTATGCTGCTGGCGCTTGGTACGGGGATTTGTGCGGGAGTCGTTCCCGCCTGTTATGCGTCACGTGCTGAAATCGTCCCCGCTCTCAGACACATTTAGCCTGTGTCCAGGTTTACTGTAGCGTTCCCAAGGCCATTTGGACCAAGTATAATAGAACCAAAGATGTTATGGTTGAAAATGATGCGCTCTAGAAACGACTATGTGAGTCCCGGAATTGGCTCCCCTTCGTAGATAAAATGCGGCCGGTCGACGTCGTCGTGCCAGTACATGGTTTTCGGCAAGCCTAAGGCACGGTAGATCGTTGCAGCGAAGTTTTCCGGCTTCTGTGGTTGATCGATGGGGAATCCGCCAATTTTATCCGTCTTGCCAACGACGCGGCCTCCTTTGATGCCACCGCCAGCCAGGAATACAGATTGCGCAGCGCCCCAATGGTCGCGGCCCGGATGAGCATACACCTTTGCGAGTTGAGAAATCTTGGGAGTCCGACCAAACTCACTGCACATTACAACGAGGGTGTCTTTAAGCTGACCACTTTCTGCTAAATCATCCAGCAGCGCGGAAACTGCCCGATCCGTGGGAGGCATTAAATTGTCTTTGAGATGCGGGAACATATTTCCGTGCGTGTCCCACGATTCATTATTCCCCAGATTGACCTGTACCAGATTCACCCCCGTTTGAATCAGACGCCGCGCCATCAGCAACGACCAGCCAAACGAGTTTTTACCGTAACGTTCCTGGATCTTGTCATCCGCATGCGTGACATCCATCGCATAATGGACTTTCTCATCATTCAGCAGAGAAATCGCCGCGCTGCGATAGCGATCAAAGCTTTCGACCTGCCCCGCATTGTCGAGTATTCTGCGCTGTTTTCCCAGCTCATTCAGTAAGCTGATCCGATTATTCATACGTCCTTGTGTCATACCCTGCGAGAGTTTCAGATGCGGCGTTTGAAATAAACGCTTATCAGCTCCACCGCGCCTCTGGTGATCGAAATCGTACTGCGGAAACGCACCATACGATTTACTATTGAACGGAGATGCTTCAATGAACCAGGGATCACGATTCGATCCCATCCTGCCGGCGAATTGACCGGGGATCACGCGACCGGAATTATGCACGATTTTATCAGGCAACACGATTGCTGGCGGCAAATTAGTACGGGCACGAATGACATCGCCGGCAATGGCGGCAATCGATGGATGGTCGGTACTCATCGGACGGCTCGGGTTGAATCCGACAGGAACTTCCGAACGCCCGGTCAACATGATGTGATGCCCCATCGAATGCTCGTTCGAACCATGCGTCAATGAGCGACATAGAGACCAGAGGTGACTTCGCTGCGCTAACATCGGTAGATGTTCTGAAATCTGTAACCCTGGAATTTTTGTCGCAATCGGATTGAATTCGCCTCGAATCTCATCACTAGCATTTGGTTTCATGTCGAAACTCTCGTGCTGTGACAGGCCCCCCGACAGAAATATAAAGATACAGGATTTCGCTGTCTGGTGTTTTGGGGGAGCGGCTGCTTCGACACGTAACGCATCCAGATGGTTGATTCCCAATCCGAGCAGACCGATAGAACCAACTTCGAGAGCCGTACGACGAGAAATATTGGGATGGCTGGAAGGGTTATAAGCAGGCATCACGACTCTCCTGAATCCAAGAGATGATTTTGAAGCGCAAGAGGATATCTTAATATACTTTACAATGCATCAATATAATCTAATACGTCGGTGAGGAAAAGTCCAATCGAAAGGATCTATTCGATCACTTCTATTTTTTTCGTACCTTGCAGCCAGTCTACACAACCTGTTTTGAAAATTCGCTCTGTTTTACGGCATAGCAACAGATCGATCTGGAATCAAAAAACTCGACTCATATTTTGATTGACGAACGACGATATTGCTTATATGCTTTGCTCTGCTGATTCCCTCCCCATTCACCAGGTGGTGGCCGCGTGTGGCTCGCTGAAAGTAGTCACTTTTAAAATATCATTGTGCTGTTTCTTCTTAAGACCTGTATTGGAATCCGGGTCTAACTCTCAAGGATGATTGTGGGCGTTTTGCTGCGTCCCAACTGCGCACTCTGATGCGCACAGGAGAAATCAATGAACCAGTATCTAACCAAACGTCAACAACAAATTCTTGATTATATTACGCGCCAGATTGATCACACCGGCATCGCCCCTTCAGCGCAAGAGATTGCGACGGAATTCGAGATCCCTTCACTATTCAGAGTCACGCGTTATCTAAATGGACTTGAAGGCAAAGGCTGGATCGTCTGCAACTCAAATCAGGCAGGTGGAATCACCCTCATGGAAAATGTCCGCCATTATCGGCTCTCCGTTTGTGGTGATGTCGAAGAAGATCGCGTAGCCTTCAAGAAACGAATTTAAAACGAGCCCCGCTCTACTGAAATAGAGAGACCAGGGTTCTTAGTTCCCACCTCTTTCAAGTTGATCAAATGACTTGGAAAAGGTGTTTTTCTAACCACGAAGAATTTCTTAATTTTCTTTGTCTTTCTGCCGATTATTCTATCCACACACAACACATTAGATTACTCTTATGTGATCGATTCATTGTTGATCCCCCGCGCTAACGATCAATCATATTCATCGGAAAGCAGAAATTGATGCTCAGGCTAGAAGATCAAACCATTCGATTATGTGACCGGATGCCACGACGCTCTTTTATGCAGATTGGTGGCCTGGCAATGGGAGGTCTTTCGCTCCCTCAGATCCTTCGTGCACAGGAACAGAGCGGGAAGAAATCATCGCATAAAGCCGTCATCATGATCTTCCTCGCAGGCGGACCGCCGCATCAGGATATGTTTGACCTGAAACCAAATGCGCCTGATGAAATCCGTGGCGAATTCAAGCCGATCAATACAAACGTGCCGGGAATTCAAATCAGTGAACTAATGCCGCGTGTGGCCAGTATGATGGATAAGTTTTCCATCATTCGTTCTCTAGTGGGCGCGGAAGGCCGCCACGATTCCTTTGAATGTTGCACCGGCCATCATTTCCGCAGTGCGCAACCACAGGGAGGCTGGCCTGCACTGGGTTCGGCTCTCTCCAAAGTCAAAGGCCCCGTAAACCCAACGGTTCCAGCTTACATCGATTTGTCGCATACCATGGCGCACAATCCCTGGAACATAAAAGGCTCTGGTTTTCTGGGATTGGAACATGCCCCATTTCGCCCCGATGGTCGCGTCATGGAAAATATGACTCTCAATTCTATTTCCAACACCCGGTTAAATGAACGCGCCAGTCTATTAAACGACCTGGACCGCTTTCGCAGAGTCTCTGAGACACGCCTCACAGATGGCACATACGACGGTTACACGAAACAGGCACTAGAAGTTCTCTCTTCTTCCCGACTGGTGGAAGCACTTGACCTGGAACAAGAAGATCCGAAAGTCCGTGCGCGTTATGGGAAAGACAGCCCCAAAGTTTTAAGCTACACACTTGATAAAGGCTATCAGGCGATTATGTCCCGGTTCCTGTTAGCACGTCGCGCTGTGGAAGCAGGTGCCCGCTGTGTGACTTGTAGCTTCGCCCACTTTGACTGGCACGGCAATAATTTTGGTCATGCCCGAAAAGTCGTTCCTCTGCTCGATCAGGGTGTCGCCGCGCTGGTGGAGGACCTGCACGAACGAGGCATGGACAAAGACGTCACAGTCCTGGTCTGGGGGGAATTTGGAAGAACTCCCAAGATCAATAAAAATGCTGGCCGCGATCATTGGCCGCGCGTGCATGCCGCACTCATGGCAGGTGGAGGTATGAAAACCGGACAAGTCATTGGTTCCACCAACCGACTGGGCGAAGAAGCCGTCGACCGCCCCGTACATATGCAAGAAGTATTTGCCACTCTGTATCACAATCTGGGTATCGACACGGCGTCCACAACCATCGAAGACAATAACGGTCGCCCCCAATACCTGATCGACCAACAAACCCCTATTCGCGAACTAGTTTGATCGTCGATAGCGATTCGCTTATTTAGAGATCAGGTTCTCTTCAAAGAAGAGTACATATTAAAGTCTTAGACTTTTTCACATGAGCGTCAGCAATACTGATCAGTACAAACAGATCTCGCTTTGATCTTGATCAATATTCTTCTTCATATCAGCCCACCAGAAACAGAACATTTGCTCCTTCCCCGCTTACAATGTTTCATTCTATCAACACCGCTGAGGTAAAGCACTCAATTCAAAAATAGTGAGCTCTTGATTTTTATAATGATCTATAATTTTAACGAAGACGCTCACTTTTCTATCATTCGATTTGAATCGTAGCTATGGCATATTTAAACCAAAACCAACACAGCGAATTTACATTGCAATTCTGTTGATCAATTCCCCCGTTGTTCACAGGCTGTTGCACTGTGATCTTTCAGGGGGACTAATGATCCAGAGTACGGTGACTGAAAACATCGACGAAGCCATTCCACCAAAATACGATCGATGTAAAAATCATGATGTCGTAATTAGCCCCGGTGGAACGATTCTGATCATCGAAGATAGTAATACCCAAGCGCGTATTATCGAAGAATCTTTGAAAGACCTCCCCTTACAAATCCATTGCTCTAGTACCGGCCGAGATGCATTAGAATGGCTCAAAGATAATAAAGCCATCCTGTTACTCCTCGATTACGAGTTGCCTGACATGAAAGGCATCGAGATCATCGATGAACTGGCGCGGCAGGGACAACACCCTGAGTTCCTCGTTATGACGGCTCGTGGTAGTGAAACAGTCGCCGTGCAAATGATGAAACGAGGTGCCGTAGACTACTTAATCAAGGACGATACATTCACCAGCCTGCTCCCTACGATTGTCGAACGCTCATTAAAGAAAATCAAATCCGAACAGATACTTGAAATTGCTCAAAACGCATTACAACAGGCGGAAAAAAGAACGCGGTTGATCATCGACTCTGCAGCCGACGGTTTTATTTCAATGTGGGATGATGGCACGATTCTGGATTGGAACAAAGCGGCAGAACGTATTTTCGGATGGAGTTATAAAGACGCCATCGAAAATAATTTGATTGATAAGATGATGCCAGAGAAAGATCGCGAGAATTTCAAAGAGAAGTTAATGGAAATAAAATGTGGAGATCAGAGTCAATCCCAGAATAAGTTGATTGAAGCGACAGCACTCAACAAAGCGGGACAGGAATTCCCGATCGAAATTTCTGCATCTATCGCGTCAAAAGGCGAACCCTGTGTTTTGAATGCGTTTATCCGCGATATCTCCAACCGTCAGATGTTGGAATCCCAGTTAATCCAGTCTGAAAAACTGGCTTCCCTGGGTCAACTCGCCGCCGGTGTCGCGCATGAAATTAACAACCCTGTCGGATTCGTAAAAAGTAATGTAGGCACACTCAGTGAATATGTAGAAATCTTCACGCGGCTATTGAGTCTCTACGAAGAACTGGCACAGGCAGCCCACTCTGGAGACAAACCAAAACAAGAGCAGATACAGAATCAGATCCAGACGATTCGCGAAGAGGAAGATCTCGCCGACATTTTAGAAGACGTCAATGAATTACTGTCTGAATCAACAGAGGGCCTGGTCCGCGTCACTGAAATTGTACAAAACTTGAAAAGTTTTGCCCGCCTCGATGAAGCCAGTATCAAAGAAGCGAACATCAACGAAGGTATTACCGCTACGCTGAAAGTCGTCTGGAATGAGTTGAAGTACAAGAGCGAGATCGTAACCGACCTGGGAGAAATCCCCGATATCCGGTGTTCGCCCGGGCAACTGAATCAGGTCTTTATGAATTTACTGGTCAATGCAGCACAGGCCATTCCTGAACGAGGCACGATTTCAATTACAACCGAAGCGATAGATTCAGAAATCATCATTTGCATTTCCGATACAGGAGTTGGCATTCCTGAGCAGGAACTTTCCCAGATATTCACCCCTTTCTACACCACCAAGCCAGTTGGCCAAGGAACGGGACTGGGACTATCAATCATTTATGGAATCATTCAGAAACATAACGGAAATATTTCTGTCGAGAGCGAAATCGGTGTCGGTACAACATTCACCATTCGTTTACCACTGGAAGGGATGAGTGTATGAAACAGAAAACCATCCTCTGCGTTGACGACGAAATTAACGTGCTTCGATCGCTGAAACGACTATTGAGAAACGAAGACTATCAATTAGTTACCGCCAACGGTGGAGAAGAAGGACTCGCTGTCCTCGCGGAAGAAGAAGTCAGCGTAGTCCTTTCCGACCAGCGAATGCCGGGCATGACAGGTACCGAATTTCTTTCAATTGTGAAAGAAAAACATCCGGAATGCGTTCGTGTCGTGCTTTCCGGTTATGCCGATGCGGCCACAATCCTGGATTCCATCAACAAAGGTGCGATCTACCGTTTTTTAACAAAGCCATGGAATGATGAAGAGATACGTATCACCATTCGGCAGTGCTTAGGTCAATACGAACTGCTGCAGGAAAATCGAAAACTGACAGAAGAAATCAAACTACAAAACGTGGAGCTGAACCGTCTGAACCTACAACTGGAAGACTTAGTTGGTAAAAGCACCCAATCATTACATTTCTCGCAAGACGTATTGGCAAAAATCCCGATTCCGGTTGTCGGAATCAGCACGGAACGTATCGTCGTTTTAGCTAATGAAGCGGTGAACCAGGTATTCCCTACGCTCGGTAAAGTACATCTCGGTTCCGATATCAAAGACATCTTTTCTAATGAAATTGTAGAAACCGTAATAAACTGTTTATCAGGCAGCAAGCAATCGGAATCCGTGCCTCTGCAGATCAATAATAAGCAGGTCAAAATTCATTGTAACAAACTAATGGACGGAGACCATTTGCGAGGATGCGTTCTCTCAATGGAAGATTGATATGGATGAATCTAAGCTGAATCAGATTTTAAACATGGTGCGCGCCGTGCCGACGCTACCTGAGGTTGCTCAGGAATTAAGTCGGCTCGCCGGTGACCCAACAGCGTCTGCACAGGACATGGCCCATGTCGCTGAAGCAGACTTAGGTCTTGCTGCGCAGATTTTGCGAGTTGTCAATTCGTCGTTCTTCGGATTCTCCAGACAAATCAGTACGATTCCACAGGCAATCGTTGTATTAGGTACGCACGGCGTTCGCAACATTGCGCTGGGGCTGACTGTTTCTACTCTCAGACCGCAATTAAATACCGATTCACAGCTCTTCGACGTTGATGATTTTTGGCGACACTCACTTTCCGTCGCGATTGGTGCGAGGCAACTGGCCAGAGAACTCGTCATCTGCGATCCGGAAGAAGCCTTTCTGGCCGGGCTATTGCATGATATTGGCAAATTGATTCTGATCGAATCGTGCGCAGAACAATATCAGGAATTAATCACCGCGGCAAATACGAATAATCAGCCTCTACACGTTCTGGAAGAAACTCAACTCGGTTTTAATCATGCTGATGTCGGGTTTGCGCTGTGCGAACGCTGGAAGATTCCAGACTCAGTCGCCTACTCCGTCCAAAACCATCATCACTGGAACTGTGAGATGCCCCTTGCTACGAAACAGAACCAATTGCTGTTTCTGGTCAATTCCGCTAATAATTTGACGAAAGTTTCAGGCATCGGTTTCAGTGGAAATGCATGTGTGACTCCGTTTTGCATGCAGACTTCTTTCTCTCACGGATCACTTACGGAAGCACTCCAGAACACGCTGGAATCACTTCCTTTAGAAGTGGCACATACCGAGCACCTGTTTAACATCACGTCGCAACACAATAATACAAACATCTCCGAACCAGGCAGCGTCTGTATCGGGGTCATTGTTCAGAACAGAGATCTCTTCACAATCTTCAGCTTGTTGTTATTGAGCCAGGGAATCATACCGGTGTCAGAGCAGGATCAGATTCCGACAGGAACGGAAATGATCGCGATCCTTACGGACTCGGAAATGAATCCGAATTCAGTCCCAGTTGGATGGTCTCAGCACATCCTCACGTATTGCTATTCCAAAGAATTAAACCATCCGCAATCGCCGCAGGATATCTCCTTTGAAATTGATGTCCAACAACTCCGAATCTGGCTCAATGAGCAACTCCCGACTTCCACGATGGAGAAATTAGTATAATGAATCCCAAAGTAATATTTATTGACGATGAACCTCATATCCTCAAAGCATTCGTTCGACTGTTTCGTAAAGATGAAATTGATATCTTTACGACAACGTCTCCAGAAGAAGTATGCCAGTTGGTACAGACAGAAAACTTCGCATTAATTGTCTCAGATCAACGCATGCCCGAACTGGAAGGTACGAAACTGTTAGAGCGCGTCAGGGATTTATCCCCGGAGACGATCCGAATCATCCTGACCGGATATGCAGACAAAGACGCCGCCATTGAATCCATCAATCAGGGATCCGTCTATCGTTTTTTGACAAAACCCTGGAACGATAATGAATTACGAAATGAAGTCAAACGAGCCGTCGATGAATACTCGCTGCGACAGGAGAATCGCAGACTTCAGGAATTGACACTGTCACAAAACGAAGAACTGCGCGACTTAAACCAGAATTTGGAATTTAAAGTCAAAGAGCGAACTGAAAAAGTCACACTACTGAACCAGCAGTTAAAACAGGGGTTTATCGGCTCCATTCGCGCGATGGCCCAACTCGGCGAAATGCACAGCTCTGACCTGGGAGAACATGCAAAACGCGTCACCGTCATGACGGGGCAGATTGCAAAACAGCTCGGATGCAAACTCGATGAACTATTTCAAATCAATTCGGCAGCATTGTTGCACGATATTGGTAAAATTGAGCTTCCTGAAAATCTACTTTCAAAACCGTATGAGAAGTTGATTCCAGCCGAACAGCGACAGGTACAAAACCATGTCATACTAGGCGAGAAGATCGCACAGATGGTGCCCAGTCTCGAAAAGGCAGCCGTCCTCATTCGCCATCATCACGAACGCTTTAATGGATCTGGTTACCCGGACGGATTGAAAGGCGATGAAATCCCCCTGGGCTCCCGAATTATTGGTGTGGCAGACTATTATGATCATCTGCTAAACAGTCGCGCTAGCTCACATCAAAAGTCTCCCGAAGCGATCCTGGAATCAATGGGCAGGCTAACGGGAACCTGGTTTGACCCGAAAGTCGTTTCGGCACTGCATCAGTATCTCTTTCCCAAAGAACAGCAAAGTCACTTACACAAATACTTCAAGGATCGAACAGCTGGCAATCCGCCTCAAGAAGCAAAATCACAACATACGGAAACAGTGCAACAACAGACCAGAGATAATCATCCTCTTAATGAGGACGTTGACGTCACTGTGGAACAAGATCGTCACGTGCGTCCTTATGAACTCATATTGGGCATGACGCTCTCGCGTGATCTGTTCTCAAATAACGGCGGCTTACTTCTGCCACGTGGAACTGTATTATCCCCAAAACATCTGGAAAACCTGAAATCGCTCTCTTTGGCAAACCCAATTTCCGATCGGATTTTTGTATCGCCAGGGGTAACAATAAACGAAACAATTTCTGTCCCCTCAGAAACTTCCCTGAATGCTCCAGTTCCTGTTTAAGAACTGCAGAATGAGATAATGTAAAATGATGATACGCAAATAGTCATCATGAAAACTCTGTTTTATCATTTTCAATTTTGGAGGAGTTTATGAGTCAGTCCATCCTGTTAGTCGATGATGAACCGATCTTGCTGAAATGCGTTCGAAGATTACTGCGCCCTTTAGAAAAAAAAGGAGTCTTCGTCTGGACCAGCACCTCAGCGGAAGAAGCCGTTGAATTATTGACCAAGCACAACATCGATGTCGTCGTTACCGACGAAAATATGGTTGGTATGTCCGGAACAGAATTATTGGCCTGGATTTCAGAACACTCACCAGAAACAAGACGCATTGTATTAACCGGTGATATTTCTGTCTCGATTGCGATGCGCGCCATCAATCACGCAGGCGTTGATGCGTATTTAACAAAACCATTTAATAATGCAGAATTGCTGGATGCCGTTCTGAGCGCACTACACACAAAGGACCGTGAATCCCGTGTGCAGGCAATTCGAGATTCGATTATTGAGGACCTGACAGACAAAGTCGAAGAACAGATCGCCCACGAGAGCACTTCGCCGTGAGTTAATCGTTTAGACTCTGACAAACGACTTCATTCCACTGAAGTAAAACTGACACTTAACCTGGTGATGAGAGAACCCAGCAGAATATAACCAATCAAGACTTCCAGCATCACCAGTGCCTGACCTATGACACTCAACGGGTTCGCATGAATATCTCCAAAACCCAGCGTGGTCATGGTGACACAGGAAAAATACAGGCAGGAGTACATTCTCATATAAATACTGGCTCCAACCAGCTTAGCTGGTAGTTCGACAAACGGAAATTCTGATGAAATAATATAGTCGTCCAACACGATCGAACTGCTGTAAATCATTGCAAATACGACGGCAAACCCGAGAATACAGGTTAAAATTCGTTGTGTCGAATTCCCATAGTCTGAAGTCCACCAGAAAGACTGAATCGCCCACTTTTTAATAACCGGCATTTCCTGATATTTCTTTTCCCACATCTGACGACGCATATTCCATTCAAGATAACTCAGATCGGTTATCGGATTAAATCGAGCTGTTCGTAATGCCGTGCCTGTCGCATCGGACTTCTTATTAAATTTACACCCACTGAAATAAGTCCTGGGATCCACAATCACATTGGTCAGTTCAACTGATTCCAGAACAGTATCCTGTAACAGAGCCATCGAGAGATCAGCTGCGTTTAATGTCGCGCCTCGAAAATTGGTTTCATTGAGTTTTGCCCCAGTGAGATTACTCCAACTCAAATCAGCGTCGCTCAAGTTGGCGCTATTCATATCGGCTCCAGTCAGATTGGCACCACTTAAGTCACACCAACTTAAATCTGCTTTACTCAGATTGGCTTCGCTCAAATTGGCTTCCCGTAAGATGGCCATTTTGAAAATCGCCATCTTCATGTTGGCTTGACTTAAATTGACATTGAGTAAATTGGCGTCAACAAATTCGGCATTAAACATTTGCGCTTTACTTAAATCAGCACTTAACAGATTCGCCTGGCTGAAATTGGCATCATGCATATTCGCTTCACGCAAATTCGCATATCTCAGATTCGCTTCGCTTAAATCAGCATGAAATAAGTTCGCTTTGCTCAGATCCGTTTTGCTTAAGTTTGCTTTCTTCAGATTTGTATGAAATAAGTTCGCTTCACATAAATTGGCTTCATGCAAATTGGCCCCACTCAATTCAATTCCACCTAAATTGGCCCCACTCAAATCGAGGATTGTTTCCGGGTTTTCGGCCTGCCATATCGTTAATGCTTCCGTTCCTTGCTTGACTATTTTCACATGTTCCGGATGAGACATGAATCACTCTCCATAGATGATATCTGCAAATATTGGGACCGTATTATGGAAACCTGATCCATTGGGATCAAGAGAATACACAAGAACGCCGTTTGACTGAACCTGATAACACCAAAGCACATGCAAAAGGAGGGGAATCACTTTACGTGGGCCCTGATTGATGATCAGTTTGGCAGGAAAGAAGATGAAATGAGTGTTCACACGATATCAATACGACCAAATATCGTTCATCGCGGTGCATCGTTTGGATCGGTGCGCGTGCATGTGTCTCATGCTGACACTGCTTAAGGGCTGAAATTGGTTGACTTTTTACCAGCAGCGGTTCCCAGTTCTTTATAAACTTGAGAACTCATATTTTCACTCAAAAACCTGACGGAACCATCACCAAATCCAAATAGCGCGCCACCTTCGTGATCACTGCCTGCCGATTGATAGAAGTTATTATTAAATCCGCCTGAGGTCCCGCCTGAAATCCCGGTATCAAACATTGTCGCCACGCCTCCTGCCGCCCAACTGTCCTGGCTGGTATTGGGAGCCCCCGGTCCACGCAATTTCTGCAACTCTCCGGTCATGATCGTATTGGAGGTCCCATCATCAACATCGCGCATCGCCGTATCACTGTTCACGGAGAACATACCCAAAATTGCGTTACTACCGCCAAACGAACCAATCAGAGAATCGGTCCGGTGAGTAAGATGAATAATATTTCCATCTGCCCAACCATTTCCACCACCAATACAAACCCCGTAATCACAGCCCCCTTTGTTGAAGCGATTTGCCGGTTTACCATCGCGAGGATTTTCCCCTAACATAATATCATCATCAATTTTTCTAACCTTACTACGACGAGTGGGACAATAAAAGATAGGCACATTCGTCTCAGCGATAGAACGGTTTCCAATGACATTCGTCGAGAAATCCCATTGATTAGAAATCACGGCCTGATCAAGAAAGGGAAGAATCTGAACTAGCCAACTTGTACCATGTAGACCTTGCTCTATCGTACTCCCGGCGTCCCCCCATACATCAAATGCCGTGGATGTTGAAGTAGTTGCAATCGCACCAGGCGGAAACAAACCGTGCGTTTCATGGTAGTTATGCAGCGCCAAACCAAACTGCTTCATATTATTTCTACAAGTTGTACGACGTGCCGCTTCTCTCGCTTGTTGAACGGCCGGTAATAGTAAGGCAATTAAAATTGCGATGATGGCGATCACCACTAATAATTCAATCAACGTAAACCCGCGGCTCTGCTTCGAACTGCGCATCATAAGGCCCTTTAGATAAAAAAATGAAATGAAATAATAATTTATCTAAGTCGATTGACGCCGCAAAGAAACAAAGCGACATCCTGCAATGATGAATTTCCTGATGCCTCAGACCTTTTGTTTATTTTGACGTTAAATCAAAATTGACTTCATTGGCCCCCGCTTTGACTTCTGCTGTCAGTTCAGTTTCACCACTATATTTGTCAGGGATTGTCTCTTTCTCATTTTTCAATTTACTGACGACAACCTTATGTTGGCCGATGGCAGCCCCTTTTTCATCCCGAATATAAATCAGATCATATTTTCCTTCACTGTCCGTCATGGCAGATGAGGCACGCACTCCCTCAGGCATGAACGTCACACTAGCATCAGTCAGCGGAGCACCATCTATCGTAATTGTACCAGTCACCTGACCTAAATCGGGGGCACCATCACCTCCGCCACCACAGGCCGCCAAAGTTACTACCACTCCAAAACAAACGCAGGCCGTACAAATAGTTTTTAATTGCTGCATGCTCAATGAATCCTTAACTTAATTACCGCAGAGTCATTCTCTGTGTTGTGAATCATTCCACTGCAGATCGTTAGAACTCACCAACAATCGAACCCTGATCAGCATTGCCAAGACGCTGGAAAGTCGTCGCATCGATATTTTCGGAAATAAATCGAACGGCACCATCTCCCATTCCGAAATGCGCACCTCCAACATGATCACTACCCGGTCCCTGGAAATGATTTCCATTGATTCCCTTACTACCGGCATCGGTATCAAATATATTTCCCACACCACCGGCTGCCCACCCATCGTTACTCCGACTCGTATTCCAGGCACCACTGGTTAAACGTTGCATCTCACCGGTCATGATTGTGGTTGTCGTTCCATCCTTTATATCCCGGATTTGGGTATCACTATTTGCGTAAAAAATACCCAGCTCACCCCCACTCAAAGTACCAGCCCAATCTGAATCCAATAAATTGTGTCCGGCTGAACCATCACCAAAGGTGTTTCCAGAACCCATGCAAGCACCATAGTCAGTGCCGCCTTTGGTAAATCCGTTGACAGGTGTTGCTGCCGAAGGGTCCTCGCCCAGCTGAAGTCGCAGTTCGACCTTACGGATCTTACTGCGTCGTGATGGGCAGTAATAACCGGGAATATTTATTTCTGCCTGAGCACGGTTAGCCAGAACATTGGTTGAAAAGTTCCATTTATTATAGAGTGGTGCCTGATCAACAAAAGGTAAGATCATCAACATCCAACTCGTACCATGCAATCCGGCACCAGCTGTATTGCCAGCCTCAAGCCAAGGCGCCCACTGAGTACTGTTCCCCGATCCCGAAGCAATCGTTCTCACAATTGCCCCGGGGGGAAATCCCCGATGCGTTTCATGATAATTATGTAACGCCAGCCCGATCTGTTTCAGATTATTCTTACAAGTACTTCGCCGGGCAGCTTCGCGCGCCTGTTGAACGGCTGGTAATAACAGGGCAATCAAGATCGCAATAATCGCGATCACAACCAACAACTCAATGAGGGTAAAACCCGCCGTACGTTTGCTCATGTTCTTGACTTGCATAAAACCTCCTAATAATTACTGAAAAAGTAGCGAAGAAAAGAAAATAACTTTCCTAAAAGAACGGCTTGATATCAAAGTGATTGAGAAAGAAATGACTGGCTAAGGTGTCAGTATTTGTTAGATTAAGAAACACTGCCAACACTCAGTAAAAACCTGTAAACTTCTAGTGTAAACTAAGACAGGGACACAGTTCCATTAATATCCACCAGTACATTTAAGCAGGTTTTTTCAATTTGTCAAAATATTTTACAAACTTCGCCATAATCCACTTAATAACAACAGCTTACATCGCCACCCCAGTATTAATTCAGATCATAGAAACTGACTCCAGACTTTGAATTGCACCTGCACCATTTACAACTTCAGTCAATAAATAAGTTAAGCTGCTAGATCGGCAGCAAGCAGAAGCGCGGCCCAAAATGACTCTATTTCAGTCTAAACTTGTGTGCCGCAAGCTCTCTTTTCGTGACACAAGTACGAGAGTCAGATTATTAACTGTCCAATCTCTGTAGCAGTTCATTACTGCTACAATGTCAGACTCTTTTTGAAATCTTCACGAACCGTTATTTTGAGTCAGTTATAATCGCAACATTGCTCATTCAGGCGTCACTCTTTACAGTAAACGGTGCGACAAACACATCGCTTTCGAATTCAAACCGCTAGACATCGCGCGCTGCCGCCAATCAAAAGGAACACTACCAATGCCCGTTCGTATCCTCTCTGCTTTCACCCTGCTGTTATTCGGTTCGGCGTTTGCGAACGCTGAGGATTGGCCTCAATGGCTGGGGCCCGATCGGGCAAGTATCTGGGATGCTTCCGACATTGTGGAGTCATTCCCCAAAGAGGGGCTCAAAGTTGAATGGCGGGTTCCCGTGGGACTGGGATACAGTGGTCCGGCAGTCGTCGATGACAAAGTTTATGTGCTGGATTACCTCAAAAACAAAGGCAAGCTGATTAACAATCCGGGAGGGGCTACAAAACTTGAGGGTGAAGAAAGAATCCAATGTTTTTCTGCCGAAACGGGAAAAGTCATCTGGGAATACAAATATAACTGCCCCTATGAAATCTCCTACGCAGCCGGCCCCCGTTGCACTCCCACTGTCGCTGATGGAAAGGTCTATACCCTGGGAGCAGAAGGAAACCTGGTCTGTCTGAACGCAGAAACGGGCAAAGTCCTTTGGAGCAAAAACTTCAAAACGGACTATAAAGCCAAAACAGCCATCTGGGGGCATTCTGCCAGCCCTCTGGTCGACGGTGATACCTTGTACTGTCTCGTGGGAGGCAAAGACGCTATGGCCGTTGCCTTTAACAAAGACACCGGCGAAGAGCTCTGGCGATCACTCGATAACGCAGAAACCGGCTACTGCCCCCCGACCATGATCACACATAATGGCATCAAACAACTTTTAATCTGGCACCCCGCTTCGCTGAATTCACTTGATCCGGAAACAGGCAAAGTCTTCTGGTCAATTCCCCTCAAACCAGCTTACGGCATGTCGGTCACTGTACCTCGCCAGCATGGCAATTTCCTCTACGTCTCCGGCATCGGCGACGAAGCTGCCTGGATTGAACTGAAAGGCGAGTCAAAACCTGCCGCCGAGGTGGTCTGGAAAGGCAAAACCCGCTCGGCCTTGTTCTGCTGTAACAGTACTCCTTTTATTGAAGGCGATACCATCTACGGCAGCGACATTCAATCGGGTGATTTCATCGCTGTCAACCTGAAGGACGGCAAACGCCTCTGGGCAACCAAAAAAGTGACGGACGCCGGTCGCCGTGATCGCCACGCCACAGCCTTCATCGTCAAACACGATGACAAGTACTTCCTGTTTACCGAAAAAGGAGACCTGATTCTTGCCGACCTGTCTCCCGACGGCTACAAAGAAATCAGCCGCTTCCATGTACTCGAACCGACCAACGAAGCTTTCGGCCGCCCCGTCGTCTGGAGCCATCCCGCGTTCGCCAATCAATCTCTCTTCGCTCGCAACGACAAAGAACTCGTTCGCGTGAGTCTGAAGAAATAAAGTAGCAACTTCTATGATGCAACAAATGCCTCTGGTCATTTTCAGCCGAAAGACCAGAGGCATTTTCATTGAATGGGCTAGAAAATGATTCACTTCGATGAGTACTTATTGCTTTCCCCTTACTCTTAAATAGTTGGAAAGCATTAGTCTCAAGAGTATCGAACAGACAACCAGACTCTACAGGCCAATTCGAGAACTAGCAGCTATCCCAAGCAAGCGTCGAACAAACCACTTTCGAAATCTCCTCTAAAGAAGATCATGTGGTATCCAAACATTTCTCCATCGTCAAACCAAAACTCAAATGAGTCATTAGAACTCACCACAATACCTTCCAGGTTCATCTTAGAAAGAAAGTCTTTTGCCGACAATTTTTGTTCGCCGTCATCAAGCCAACTGTCGTTCTTAATAGGCAACATTTCCTGTACAGCATAATCAAGAATACGTTGATTCCACTCCACCTGACGCTTCCACAGTTGATGTGCTGTAGAAAGCAGCTCCTGAATCTCCTCAACCTCTCCCACGACTAACGTCAGCTCAATTTTCTGACTGCCCCAAAGAGTTTCAGCCATGAACACATCATGGTCCCTATCCAGAGTGAAGATCCCTAATTCTGAATCTTGATAGGTTACAGGCTTTTGCAGCTCAATCAGACTTTGATTTAACTCGTCATCTGACGTCTCAATCCCCAGTAACTCAATCAGCCGGGCGTCATTATAATCAAACTCTTCAGAAGCAAACAGGACACGTGCATGAAAGCGATAAACGGTATATGGTGTTAACAATTTGCGGAATGCATCGCATTGATCACGACTGGATGTAAAATCGACATAAAGCGTTTCAGTTCGTAGTTCCCCATTCGAGACTTTCCATACGGGAATATCAAGTGACATGCTAAATTGGCCATCTTCCTTGTTATGACCACCTCCACCTTTTAAAAAAATCCCTGTCAATTCGACGATGGGACTGGCTGCAAACATTTCCTCACGTTTTCGTCTTCGATCAGCAAACGGATCTTCTGGGTCAGAGATATTGGAATCCTGATTCGACATCATTGGAACTTTCTACTAACTTTGAACACAGCAGACTTACATAATCAGGATATATATTTATAACAACACAGTAACCCAAGATCGTACGCACCAGCTTTTTATATTGAAAGACACCATTACCGCAATACAGGCAGGCGTTCTTTGAGTTTCGAGAGCAGTGTGGCACCGCGTTCCTCGCTCACTGGTTCGCCCGCGGTCGCCCGTAGCGGGCAGTTACGGCACATCACCAGAATATAAGCCGAAGGGATATAATACAGCGCCAGTAATGTGGCGCCTCCCACGCCGCCGGCAATCGTAATCGCCAATGGAGGCCAGAAACCGCCCCCCGCAAGGACTAACGGCACAAAGCCAGCCACCGTCGTCAGCGAAGTCGCCACCACATGCCGGGTTGACCTCAATACGACATCGCGCACGACAACCCGGTTGCCTTTCCGTGCTTCTGGATTCGCCCGTAATTCCGCCAGCACGACGATCGCATCATTAATCGCAACGCCCGCCAGGCCCATCGAACCGACGATCGCCATAAAGCCAAACGGAAACCCAAACAACCACAGCATGCCCAGTCCCAGGCCAATCGACAGTATTCCCACCGTCCCCACCAGAGCCGCTACTCGAAACGAGGAAAACGACAGTACCAGCGTCGCTACCATCAGCACCATCAACACGCCCACATTCACCATCAGGTTTCCCACAGCGTCATCCCGTTTCGAAGCTTCGCCCCCCCACTCCAGTCGATAACCGGGCGGCAGCTCAAAACCCGCCTGTTTCATATTCGCCTGGAAGTCGGCCAACACCTTCGCCGGAAGGACGCCCGCTTTGATATAAGCCTGAACCTCATTCATTCGCTCACCGTTGAAGTGAGAAATCGCCGCGACTTCAGACGACATCTGCACCTGGGCAATCGCGGTCAAAGGCACAAACTGAGCCTGCCCATCACTCGTCTTTTTACTGGAAATCAATTGCAGTGAGGCAATGTCATTGATCGAGCCCCGTCGATCATGGGGCACACGAATCCGAACCGGAAGTTCCTCGGTCTCTTCTAGAATACTCCCCCCCAGTGCCCCTTCCAGCGCGGCATCCAACTGACGAGAGATTTCTGCATGATCCAGCCCTGCCAGCCGTGCTTGCTCTTCATCAATTTTCAAAGTCAGCTTGGGAAGTGGGTCCGCCAGTTCAGCTTTGTGATGTAACACATCAGGGGTCTTGCTCAAAATCGTTCGCAGTTCATCACCACTCTGACTTAACTGATGCAGATCAGGACCAAACAACCGAACTTCAATCGGCGCATCAAAGGGAGGCCCCTGCTCTAACTGTCTGACCAATACTCGCGAATGCGATACCTTCCGGTCAAGCTCCCGCTGCAACTCATGAATCAGCTCCTGCCCTCCTGACGCTGAATTGAGCTGCACTAATGCCTGTGCATAATTGGAAGCGTTCTCACGCTTGGCAATGATGTTGTAATAAAACTGTGGCGCACTTTCGCCTAGAAACCATTCGATTCCTTTAACCCGAGGATGCTCTAATACCACACGACGAATCGTTTCAATCGTCTCCTGTGTCTCTGCCAGCGAGGCATGCGCATTTAATTCCAACTCAATATTTATCTGATCGCGATCTGCGGGAGGAAAGAACTGTTCGGGCAGCGAACCTGCTACTAGAAAACCGCACACAGGCAATACGGCCCCTACCGCCACACCTAAGAGCGGACGTGAAAACAGAAAGTCCAACGACTTCCGATATGCGGAACGCATTCCCACATGGCTGAAACCGACTTGCCACCAGTGTGCATTGAGCGGATCTTCTTCCGGATCTGCAAACAGAGCAGCAATCGCCGGAATCACTGTCATCGCCAGGAAAAATGAGCTGCAGATTGCCAGAATCACGCTAACGGCAATTGAACCGACAAATTCTCCCGCCGGACCAGGCATCAGCGCAATCGGGGCAAAGGCCAACACCGTGGTTAACGTCGACCCGAGTAAGGGAACTGCCAAATGTCGGACCGTAGAGACGACCGCATCATCGGGCGCCATCCCGGAATGTAATTTCGACCGCACTTCATCGACGACCACAATCGCATTATCGATCAACAGTCCCAACGCAATAATCAGTCCTGTGACCGACATCTGATGAATGGGAATATCCAGAAAACGTAACCCCGCTAGAACCATAAAGGCCGACAAAGGCAGCGCCGTTCCAATTACCAGTGCATTCCGCCAGCCCATCATGAACACGATGACCGCGATGACAGCCAATCCACCAAACAACAGATTCCATACCAGACCATTCAACCGTGCTTCCACATAACGATTCTGATCGAACAACGTCTGCACCATCACGTCATCGGCCAGTGTCTGTTCAAATTCTTTGATGGCGGCTTTCGCGGACTGGCTCCAGTGATCAATCCTCACACTATCTCGTACGAACATGCCGAGTGTGACCGCTGGCTTCCCGTCTGCAATCACCAGACTGTTCAGAGGCAGCGCAACTCCCTTTCTGATCGTAGCAATATCTCCCAACTGCACTGAATGCCCCTCTGCACCAAACTGAACTGGTGTATTGGCAATCCGCGACAGAGAATCCAGTTCGGAATCCACGTCGATCAACAGATCACTTTTGCGACCGCGCAATATGCCTGCCGTCAGTTTGGCATCCGACGATTCCACCTGATCCGCAATTTGCTGGACGCTTAAACCAAGTGCGGCAATTTGATCGGGCTGAATTTCCACATTGATTTCTTCATCGGGATCGCCAAACGTATCGATGTCTTCCGTCCCGGAGATGGCGCGCAAGCGATCTTCCAGTTGTTTCGCTGTCCGCCTTAACACAGCGTAATTCACGTCATTCGGGTTATCCCAAACCAAAGCCACAATCAGGGCATACGCTTTGACTTCCAGTTCTTCAAAATCGGGTTCCTCTGCGCCAGCTGGAAACTCCACACGCGCATCGTCAATTTTATCCCGGATTCGCGACCAGACCTCATCAACTTCATACACGTCATCCCGCAGCTCAATCGTCATCGATGACATGCCGGTCCGAGAGATGGAACGCAGCTCTTTGATCTCATCGATCTCTCTGAGTTCCTCTTCGAGCTTTTCAGAAACCAGTGATTCCACTCGCGTCGCATCTGCACCGGGAAATCGTGTATTCACCCGCGCCACCCGCTGAGTCAGAACAGGGTCTTCCATCCGCGGCAGCACATAATAACTGGAAAGACCAGCCACCGTGATCAACGCCATCGTCAAGATCAATAAGCGACGATTTCGATAGAATAAACCTTCCAGCATAATTGAATACCCCATTGATTCCCTGAAAGGTTTTCCTCTGTTTTGAAAGATGCAGCGCTGCTGAATTTTGTTTCAACATCACGTCATCACGTCTTCTAACGAACCGCCTTTACCACCACCGGCTGCCTGTTGGCCAGCTTATGGATACCATCCACAACGATCCGGTCGCCTGTCTGGAGTGTTCCTCGTACCAGTACCCGATCCCCCTCCGTGTGTAACACTTCAATTTGTCGTTTCTCTAACACGATCTCCCCCTGCTGTTTTCCATCGATCACAGCATAGGCAGACCATAGCCCGCGTTCTCCACGAGCCAAAGCACTCAAAGGCAGCCAGAAGCCCTGCATCTGCACCGAATCAGAAATCGCAATACGAATGACCTGACCGGGAACCAGAGACTGCGATGCCTCAGAATTCAACGCCAGTACCACCTCCTGGGTCCGAGTCACCGGATCGAGTTCCGGTAAAATCGCCTTCAGAGTTGCCTCATAGGTTTTCCCATTCAGCTGGACTTTCTGCTGCGTTCCTCGTTCTAAGTTTTGAGCCATCTCTACAGGAACCCCGATATGCGCTTCCAGTTTCTGATCTTCCACCAATCGGAATAAAGGCGTATTGGGAGAGATGACCGTTCCTTCGTCTGCATAACGTTTAGAAATCCGCCCACTGAAAGGCGCCTTTAAGACAGCGTCGTCCAAGTCGACCTGATTATCTGCCAGCGACGCATCCAAATTCGCAACAACTGCCTTTTGACCAGCGATCTGCTCTTTGCGCGTTCCTTCCTGTAGCTCTGACAAGCGACTTTGCGCCGCATCTAACTGCGCCTGTTGCTGTTCCACATCATACTGAGACTCTTCAAATACCGATTTGGAAATCGCGTTCCGCTTGAGCAACTCCTCGTTACGTGTATGGTCGGCTTTCAGATTTTTGAGTTTAGCAGACAGCTGTCTGACTTCCGCTTCCGCAACCGCGATCGTCTGGAGACGTGGCCCCGCTTTCAATTCATCGAACTTGGCCTGTGCTGCCGCCCTTTCTGCCTGAAGCTGTAATCGCACTACCTCCAGATGCCGGGTATTCAAATTAGCCAGTACCATATCTTCCTGAACCGAATCCCCCTCATCCACGGTCACGTTGATCAGTTTTCCGCTTCGTTCAAATGCCAGTTCACTGGTCCGTGCGGCTGACACTCGACCTGTATAACTTCGCTGCCGCATAAACGAATCGACGGGCTTCAGTTTGACAACTTCAACGGGAACGCCCGCCTGTGCTGTACTCGTATCCGCGACTTCTGTTGAAAAGGCAACTCTGGAAAATCCCCAGGATACCCCAAGCAAGCCGATCAGAACTAAAGTGAATAGCAGAAGTCGAAAGTGTTTCATAAGGACCACTCTTTTTGACGAAACGTCATTTTACTGTCAAAAAAACACAACTTAAACAGGGATCTGTGAAAGCACATTTCCAAAGACCTCCTGACTCACTCGATCAAAAACTGCGTCATAATCGACTTCGGAACTTAGCGGCTGCCACTGAATTCCATCCAGAAAACGATTGTAATTTCGACGTACCATTCGAAAGGGGTCAGACATTCCTAACTCACCCAGCGAATTACTGGTGGTAATAATTGAATATCCGCCAACTGAAAGCGACCACAGTCCAAATACGATTTCTTCGGGAGTGGCATTCTCACCTAGCTGGACGTCCCCTCTGGCAATTCCATCACGCACAATTCCACCCACAATGCCAATACAGCGATGCTCGTAATTCGACATCATTTTACGGCGTTCTTCGGATGTTTTATCCCAGATCGAGTCGAGACGAATTGTCTGCTCCACACAAAAATGGTCTGGATAAGTCTTCACAAACAACTCAGCTGCCGTTCCGATCGCAGCAATCCGCTCACGCGATGTTCCTTGAAACAAAGCCGCTTTTTCAAACATCGCCAAACGTTTTTCCAACGTCTGAATCGCCAGCGTAATGATGATTTCTTCTTTGCAGGAAAAGTGGTTATAAATCGTCCCTTTGGAATATTCGAGCATACTCGTCAAACGATCCATATTCAGGCCGTTATAACCACCTTCGATAAACATAGGACGCGCGCATTCCAAAATCTTGGCTTCGCGTTCCTTAATTTCACGTTGTTTGCGATCACTGGTTTTCATAGCACTACCATTTTGACGCTTCGTCATTTCATGTCAACATATTAATCTAATTTAGTTGAATTTCCTCATAGATTCCCCAATCGAATTACAGGTTTCCCACCGGGAATGCCGCCAGGCCATTGACGTTACCTATTTCTACAACGCAACTTAACGACCTTGCATTACTTTCCACTCAGTCAATGGTGAGCTTCATCTCGCAGCGCCTGCCGACTTCGCTGGTATTCGACAGTTGTATATCCACAACGTCATTTTGGCGTAAGCTAAGTGGCTGCATCGAAGGCGCGCCATGTAAGAAGGTCAGGTGCAGAGCTCAGCTTTTATAGCCTGACTGCTTATGTGCTCTGCTCTTCTTTTTGCTTCTGATATTCTTTGAGTTTGCGGTAGAGAGTCCGTTCGCCGATGCCCAACATCTTCGCGGCTTCTTCGCGCTTGCCGTCCGCCAGATCCAGGGCCCGTTCGATATAATAACGTTCCACTTCCGCGAAGGGACGGCCAATCAGAAAGTCAGCTCCGGAACGATCTGAGGTATAACTACTGTCGCCTTCCGGTCCTCCCAATGGGACAATTTCTTCAGGCAAATCATCTAAATCCAGAATACCATCAGTATCAAGGACCAGCATTCGTTCCGCCGCGTTTCGCAATTGGCGAATATTCCCAGGCCAGTCATACGCCATGAGAGCGCGGCGGGCAGCCCGAGAAACCCCATCGTAAGTTTTGCTGTACTGTGAGGAAAGTTCCTTCAGAAAATGATCGGTGAGCAAAGGAATGTCCCCCCTGCGTTCGCGTAGAGGAGGCAGCTCAATTTTCACCACCGACAAGCGGTAGTAGAGGTCTTGGCGAAACGATCCCTGCTTGACCATCTCCAGCAGGTCGGCATTGGTGGCTGCCACCAGTCGCACATTCAGAGTGATTTCTTCATTGTTTCCAAGTCGGGCAATTTTACGGTCTTCCAACACGCGCAACAACTTGATTTGAGTCTGCATCGGCATCTCGCCGACTTCATCGAGAAACAGCGTTCCCCCGTTCGCATGCTCAAACTTACCAATCCGTTTACCGACTGCCCCAGTGAACGCCCCTTGTTCATGCCCAAAGAGTTCACTTTCCAGAATACTGTCAGGTAAAGCAGAAATATTCAGCGGCACAAAGGGTTTACTTTTACGTTCGCTGTTTTGATGAATCGCACGCGCGACCAGTTCTTTACCAGTCCCACTCTCACCTTCTATCAAAACCGTACTGTTGGTTGACGCCACACTCTTCAACTTTTCCACGATTTTGTGTACTTGAGGTGCGTTACCAATCACCCCTTCAAAGCCAAATTTTTCATCGAGTCGACGATGTAACTCTGCATTCCGCCGCATCAATCGCACGCGTGTCGAGGCCTTCTCGACTGCATTACGGAGTTCACTAATATCAAGCGGCTTGGTCAGATAAGTATAAGCGCCCAGTTGCATCGCCGTCACGGCAGAATTAATGGAACCATGTCCGGTCAGTACGATTACTTCTGCATCGGGTAGCTCTTCCTTGGCTGTTCGCAAAATCGATAAACCATCAACTACATCCATTCGTAAATCGGTGATGACAATATCAGCCGTCTCACGTTCGATCAGCTTGGCCCCCTGCTCTCCAGAGGTCGCAATCTTACATTCGCACCCCACACGCTCCAAGCTCTCTGCCACAGCCTGTGCATGGGCTTCATCGTCATCAATAATCAAAACTCGAATCACAATTGATTCCAGGTCTGTATCCTTAGGGTCTTTCGAGCTCATCGAGCAGACTCTCAGCCTTTACTGATTCAAAGAAGAAGGTCACGCCCCCGCTGGGAGCGCCTGTTTCACAAGATAAATTACTCTGAAACGGGTAAATACCACCTCGCACAGGCTACATTTGATTCCAGCACGAAGATTCCAGTACGAAAAATAAATCTCTTCGTACAAGAATGCGCTTTCAGCATACCGGAAAAGAGATCGTAAAGCGAGTTCCCCGCCCTGGTTCACTTTCACATTCAATCGTCCCGTGGTGCGCATCGATGATTTTTTTTACCGTGGGCAAGCCTAAACCACTCCCGCCGGATTTTGTGGAAAAGAAGGTGTCAAACATCCGCGATTTCACTTTTTCATCAATGCCTTTACCATTATCAATCAGATCGAGATAAACCATCCCCTCTTTGTGATAGGTCTGCAGTTCAATCAGGCCTCCATCGGGCATGGCCTGAATCACATTCAGAGCCAGATTCATCAGTACCTGTCGAAACAAAGCCTGATCTACCTGAATCGACGGTAAATCTGCATCAAAATGCGGGCTGATTTCAATATTCGCCTCGCGTGCCTGCGGTCTGAAAAAATCAATAAAGTCGCTGACCAAGTCATTCAGGCTGGCCTCACTCAGCGCCAGTTTACCGACTCTTGCAAACTGCAAAAACGCATCCAGAATATCCTGCAGGTGTTTACATTCACGCTGCACACTTTCGACTTTTTTCAACATCCGATGTTTCGCCGGAACATCGAGGGAATCCAAATCTTCGGTAAGTAACTCCAGATTCATACTCATTGTCGAAAGGGGATTCTTGATTTCGTGAGCCAAGCCGCCAGCGAGGGTCGCGATTTCCGAATACTGCGCTTCAAATTTTTCGCGTTCACCAACGCTTAACGGGCTCTCATTCATTGCAGATGTTCTCGACATTGAATCTTCCCAACCGTTTGTTCAATCAAACTGCCAACGGCTCACAGTTCGATTGAATTATGCATTACCATTCTCATATATAAAAACAAAACGATGAAGTCATCTCAAGTCGAGCTCCTTCATCGCTTTTGTTTTTATCAGATCAAAGACTAACGTCTTTTAGTTTTCTTCAGTGGCTGCTTCAGCATCACCGTTGCTTTCAGCGGCCTGTTCCGCCAAAACAACTTTGCGGGAAAGTTTGACACGATTCTGATCATCAACGGCGATGACCTTCACCTGCAAACGGTCCCCAATTTTGCAGATATCACCGACCGATTTGACGAATCCGTCAGACAGTTCGCTGATATGGCACAGGCCATCTTTACCAGGAGCAATTTCGATAAACGCGCCAAATTCTTTGATCGAACTAACCACACCATCATAAACTCGACCCACACGAATTTCTTCGGTAAGTGCTTCGATGTGTGCCATGGCCTTTTCGACAATTGTAACATTTCCGCCGGAAACCGTTACAGTACCATCATCCTGAATATCAATCGAAGCACCAGTATCTTCCTGGATTGCTCGAATTGTTTTTCCGCCAGGACCAATCAGTAAACCGATCTTTTCAGGATTGATCTTAGTCTGATGCAAACGAGGTGCATAAGCCGAAATCTCTGCACGAGGTCGGCGAATGGCTGTTAACATGGTTCGCAGCAATTCCAGACGGGCAATCTTGGCTTTTTCGAGAGTTTCTCGAATGATTTCCTCACTGATCCCCTCATTTTTGAGATCCAGCTGAATACCAGTAATCCCTCTTTGAGTTCCGGCAACCTTAAAGTCCATATCGCAGAAATGGTCTTCATCACCAATGATGTCAGTCAAAACTTTGAACTTATCACCATCTGCTACTAGACCAATCGAGATACCAGCGACAGGTTGACGCAATGGAACTCCAGCATCCATTAAGGCTAATGTTGCCGAACAAACAGATGCCATTGAGCTACTTCCGTTGGATTCCAGAATGTCTGAAATCACACGGATCGTATAAGGAAAATCTTCTTCACTCGGTAAGACAGGAGCTACTGAACGCTCAGCCAAACAACCGTGACCAATTTCGCGGCGTCCTGGTCCTCTGATCGGTCGGCATTCACCTACTGAAAAAGAAGGGAAGTAATAATGCAACATGAATCGCTGCAGTTCTTCTTCGAACAGACCATCCACTCTCTGCTTATCACGGGAGGTACCCAGTGTAATCGTCGCTAACGACTGTGTTTCACCACGTGTAAACAAGGCAGAACCATGAACACGTGGGATATTTCCTGTTTCGCAAGAAACGTCCCGCAGTGCATCAGGAGTACGACCATCCAAGCGTCGTCCGGCCATTGCGAGTTCGCGTACGGCTTTTGCTTCAAGATCGTGGAACGCTTCCTTAAATTGCCCGCGAGTTGCTCCTTCTTCTGTCGTAGCAGCATCTTCAGGGAAGAACTTTTCGACCAGCTCATCGCGAATCGTTTTAATTCCTTCACGACGTTCTGCTTTGACAGTGCTCTGCATTGCAGTGCTCAGACGCTTGTAGAGTGCATCATCCAGCTTAGCAATGAAAGGATTTTCTGCAGGTGTTTCATACTCAAAGGGTTTGATGCCTGCTTTATCCCGCAGTTCCAATTGCATCTGACAAATCTTGCCCAGTTCCTTGTGTGCAAACATAATGGCGGTAGCCATTTCGTCTTCAGGAATCTGATCTCCGAATCCTTCGATCATCAAAACCGACTCAACGGTTCCGGCGACAATCAGATCCAGGTCACTTTCAGCAATTTGTTCCCGTGTCGGGAATGGGATCAATTCACCATTGATCCGGCCAACTCGGACAGCACCAATCGGTCCCTGAAACGGAACAGGCGATAAGCATAAAGCAGCACTGGCTGCGTTAATGGAAAGCACATCCGGGTCATTCACGCCATCGCATGACATGACATTTGACTGGATTTGCAATTCGTCATTAAACGCTTTGGGGAAAAGCGGACGAATCGGACGGTCAGTTAACCGTGCCGTCAAAATTTCTTTGGTAGTAGGCCGCCCTTCGCGTTTTAAAAACCCACCTGGGAATTTACCTGATGCGGCAGAGCGTTCCCGATAATCGACCGTTAATGGGAAAAAATCAATCCCGGGTCTTGCTGGTCCTGTTGCAGCAGCAACAAACACAACTGTTTCACCATATTGAATCAATACAGAGCCTGCGGCCTGCTTCGCTAACTGACCAGTTGTAAGACTTAGTTTCTGTCCGCCAACCTCACATTCAACAACTACTTTCACAATAATTTCCTAATTCTTTTTCCGACAAACCGACTCAGGTCAGCGAACACCGAAACTATTTTCGAATGTTTAACCGACCCAGAATTTCCCTGTAGCTTTCTGCATTCTTCGTGTGCAAATAATCAAGTAGAGCACGTCGGCGACTTACCATCTGCAGTAAGCCTCTACGACTGGCATGATCTTTTGAATTCGATCGTAAATGCTCTGTTAGATTAACAATCCGTTCTGTAAGTACAGCAATCTGCACTTCAGCAGATCCGGTATCCCCTGTTTTGGACTGATATTCTTGAATCAATTCTGCTCTTCGTTCCTGTGTGACTGACATTCTTCTAACCTAAACCTTGTAAAACAAACTACATGACAAACAGAGAAGATCGGGGATAACCCAATGCTAAAAGATAGCCACTACGATCCGTGTCTTGACTTTTTAGACTGGTAATGGCGAGAGAAAACCAAGCTATTACGCTAGCTTTCAGGGCATTATAAGGTAACTAATGTAGCAATTTGAATAGATTATTCAATGGATACGCTACCTCAAAAAACGAAAACCTCTCTGAATAGAATCAGTTGGGTCAATTCTAATCAGAATCGCCCCAGAAAAATATACATTAGAACACTCGCATTGGCGAGCAAGCAATGCCATGACCACCATCACACAATCTCACGGACGACCACCACGTTTCCGTAAATTTTAGCAATTTCGACTTCTGTCCCCGACTGAATAAACGGGCCATCACTAATGACATCCACCCAAACTCCTTCGACTTCAATCCGCCCCGCAGGCCTGAGCACAGAACCAGTCACACCTTGCATCCCTACTTTCAAATCGAGTCCCTGCAGCTGTAAAGTCTCTGAATTTTTGAGCAACTCCGGATCCAACTGAATCGTATGTGTACTTGCTCCTCCACCATCCCCTGGAGGTGCCAGGATGATGGAACTCAGCAGACGCGACTCGGGCAGAAACCGATTCAAGGCAATCGCCAGGACGATCACAGTCACTAGTGAAGCACTCAAAGTACTGACTGTGTTGGTCATCGTCGTGAAATCAGAACCGGGATGTAATGTGTTAAAATCACCAAACGTCTGGCTGGCCAGAATAATCGAGGAAAAGATCAACAAGCCCCCAGAAACCCCGAAAACACCAAAACCGGGAATCACCAGAATTTCAAGCAAAAGACAAATTAACCCCATCCCAAAAAGAACAATTTCTAAATATCCGGCAGTTCCCCCCAGCATATGACTCCAGAAAAACAGGCCAAAACAAACTCCCGACATAATTCCAAACAGACCAGTCAAGGTATAGAGTTCCAGATAGACAAACATAAACCCCAGCGCCAGGATTAAACCGGTCACAAAGGAAGAGTTCAGAATATAAACCAGCGTATCAACCCAGGTCCGTCCGACGGCAATCAGCTTTGTATCGACGGGAATCCCCAGTCGCTGCTTCAATTCTTCCATGTCCCGTACCGGAGGCTCTGCGATTTTCAAGGTATGGGCGCGGATTCCGTTGACAGTTAACAGGTTCGCTTTTCGGGATTCGCGTACCACAGGCCCTTTAATCCATTCACCATTCGACTCATGAATTTCTTCTGCCGTCATATACCAAATCTGCCCGGTCTTACTATTGTTGACTTCAAAGATTTCGAGATCTTTATCTGACATGGCTTCGCAGACTGCTGCGGGCCTCCCTTTTTTCTCTGCCAATTCCTTTAAAGTTACGCGTAAGGGACTCAAAATCTTTTCGGGAACATGCTCAAACTGCCCCCCCTCTTTCATTTCAATCGGGCCGGCATCTCCGATCTGAGCATCTGGTTTGAGAAAGATTTCGTCACACCCCAGCGCGATAATCGCGGCACTGCTCATCGCATATTCCGGAACATAGGCCACAGTCCTCACCTGACGGGACTCCAGGTCCGCAATCATATTTGCCAGATTGGTTCCCGAGATTAAATAGCCCCCACCGGAAGTAATTTCAAACACCAGCATGTTCGCACCGGAATTGACGGCACGATTAATCTGGCGTTCAATAAAGGCTTCCAGAATTGGCTCAATCATTCCATCCACTTTAATCAGCATGGTTTTAGGAGCTTCTCCCAGTGTGGGATCATCGCGTAACTTTTCACGCGGAATTCCGTATAATTCTGCCAAATCCCCCCGATTATGAGCCAGTTGCTGAACCAGTACATCCAGAGCCCGCGCTTTGCTTCCGGAAAAAACCCCCAGTGAACCCACTTCCTTGATGGTTTCCACGTCAACAATCACAGCCATATTATCTTGGAGCCGCTTTAATTCTTCGGGAGTCACGATGCGGGATTCAACCTGTTTGTTATCCCCTTCCCCCTGTTGAATCTTGACTTTCAAAACCGCCTGCTGGGGGTCCATCATCCCCAAAGCCAAAGCGCGGCTCAGCTTGTTGTTATGACGTTTTCCCACTGTCGAAAGCACAAATTCCCGTTCATCTCGATCCACGGCTTTTCCATATCCGATATCTCCCAGTTCCGCATCGGGATGCATCACAATCTCATTACAGGCCAGCGCTAAAACAACATTGTTGCCAATCACTGTTTCCGGAATCCAGGCAATCGTTTTTAAATTTGACAACTTCGACGATGCTATAAATTTGGCTAACCCCTGCACTTGATGAAAAGGACTGGAGCCAGGAGATATTTTCAGAATGAGATATCCCGTTTCATTACTCTGTGCAGCCTCGTTCTGTAATGCGAGCGCAGCATTGGTCACCCGGCCGTATGTCACTTCGCCGACAGGACTGTCAATCGTCATAAACAAAGCAGGTTGGGACGGGGGCTCATCCTGATTTGCAGCGGGTGCTTTTTTCGCATTCTGCGGCTGTTTCGGAGCCGGCTTCGGCTTAGGCTGTGCTGGATCAGCCTGTACCGACGAAGTTCCATTGAGCACCAAAAGTCCCAGAATAAAGGCCAGTAACATCTGGTTGATATTGTTCATTATGTGACTTTCACCATTGTCAGAAGAAGAAATGCAAAGCGTGAAAACTCAGCCCCCGCTGACCACCTCTCGCGATCAGCAAGATTCATTGCCTGACGATACTCTGAAATTAACAGACACTGATCAACTGGTGTACTCTTTTTAACGAGATTTTACACCACACAGATCATTTCATTTTATAAAATTATAGTCGATTTCCAGAGTGGAAATAAGGTTTTGATTTAATCGGGGTCATTTACGTGATAAATCTGCCTAATTCGTCCGTTTTCCGAATTGACAATCTCACAGCCTGAGATGTTCAAAACGGGACTGGAACTCCCTGAAACCAGACTTTCCAAACAAATCGCCTCACTCCCCGCACCGTATCCCAAACCCTCGATTCACCGCGCCCCGCAGAATTTCATAGAAAACCAGTTAAATTTTACGCGTGACCCACTTACAATACAGTGGCAAATCTTACAAACACACCAAAGGGCAGTTATGTCATTTTACGGCTATCACCCGATCATTGAAAAATGGTTCCATAATCGCTTCCAAGGTCCGACAGAACCGCAACAGCAAGGCTGGCCCTGTATCAATCGTGGTGAGCACACACTAATCTCGGCCCCCACCGGCAGTGGTAAAACATTAACAGCATTTCTATCCGTGATTGATCGTCTGGTAAAACGCTCGCTGGACGGTGATCTTGAGAATGAAATCTCAGTGATCTATGTCTCCCCGTTACGGGCGCTTTCAAATGATATGCATCGCAATCTGATGGAGCCCCTGGAGGAAATATCACTGTTAATGGAAGAGGAAGGTTATACATTCACTCCCATTCGTGTCGGTCTCCGCACAGGAGACACCCCTGCATCGAAACGAGCGGCACTCGTCCGTCGGCCTCCTCATATTGTGGTCACCACTCCGGAATCGCTCTATTTAATGCTGACCGGACCTAAAAGCCGAGAAACTCTCAGAACAGTCGAAACCGTCATCGTGGATGAAATTCACGCATTGCTACGGGATAAACGCGGCTCACACTGGTCGCTCACCATGGAGCGTCTCGAAGCGTTAGTTAAGCATCCTCTGCAACGGATCGGCCTGTCCGCCACTCAAAAACCGCTGGACCGGGTGGCACAATATCTGGTCGGAAATCGTTCTGAAATTGAAATCACCGAGGAGCCACCTGACTCATCGGACAATGAAATCCCCGAACAAACCTGCCGCATCGTCAACATCGGTCACTCCCGAACTCTGGATGTGGCCATTCAGGTCCCCCCGTCCGAATTGAGCGCGATTTGCACTCACGAACAATGGGCCGAAGTCCTGGAACAGATCATCGAACTGATTCAGTCACATCACAGCACTCTGATCTTTGTCAACACGCGGCGTCTGGCCGAACGCATCACGCATCAGCTAACCGAGCGTCTAGGCGAAGACGTCGTCGGCAGCCATCACGGCTCCCTCTCTGCAAAAATTCGGCATCGCACCGAACAAAAACTGAAAAGCGGCGATCTGAAAGCCGTCATCGCGACTGCATCGCTGGAACTGGGAATTGACGTCGGCTACATCGATCTGGTCGTGCAAATCGGCTCTCCACGCGGCATAGCTACTTTTCTCCAGCGGATCGGACGCTCAGGGCATTCGCTAGGCCTGGTTCCCAAAGGACGCATCTTTGCCCTTTCGCGTGACGAACTCCTGGAAAGCATGGCGCTGGTCCGATCGATTAAACAAGGCATCCTCGATACCGTTCGCATGCCTGAAGCCCCCATTGATATCCTGGCACAACAAATCACAGCCGAGGTCGCCTGCGAAGAATGGAATACAGATCAATTATTCGATACGGTTACCCGCGCGTATTCATTTCGAAATCTGAAACGGGCCGACTTTGACAGCACCCTTCATTTTCTGAGTGAAGGCATCAGCACCACTACCGGCCGCAGTCGCGTCTATTTGCATCACGATCAAGTTCAGAACCGCGTCCGCAGCAGAAAAAATGCCCGTCTAGTCTCCACGATGAATGGAGGTGCGATTCCGGAAATCGCCTCGTATCGCGTCGTTACAGAAGATGACAAGACCGTTGTCGGCTCAGTCGATGAAGACTTTGCCGTCGAAAGCATGGCGGGCGACATTTTTCTCCTCGGCAACACATCCTGGCAAATTCGGTATGTCCGTGGCGGCGATGTCACCGTGGTGGACGCCAACGGCGCCCCCCCTTCCATCCCCTTCTGGTTTGGTGAAGCCCCAGGGCGCTCCCTCGAACTCTCGACCGAAATTTCACATCTGCGTGAAGAACTCGAGCGACAGATCGAAAACCCGGAGCAAGCCATTTCCTGGCTGAGCCGAGAAACCAACACGGACGAATGGGGCAGCAAACAGATTGTCGAATACTTTCAGGCAGAAAAGGCAGCACTGGGCATTATCCCAACCCAAAAGCGAATTGTCTTCGAACGCTTCTTCGATGAATCGGGGGGCATGCAACTGGTCATTCACGCTCCCTTTGGTGGCGATATCAATCGCGCCTGGGGCTATACCATGCGGAAACGTTTCTGCCGTTCTTATAATTTTGAACTGCAGGCGACCGCCGACGACAATGGCATCATCCTCTCACTGGGACCGCAACACAGCTTTCCTCTGGAGAGCCTGTTTACGATGTTGAATTCTAGAAACGTGCAACAACTCTCGGAACAGGCAATTCTGGATCATCCCATGTTTCATGTACGCTGGCGTTGGAACGTCACCCGCGCACTGTTGGTTTCGCGGATGCAGAACGGGAAAAAAGTTCCGCCGCCGCTTCAACGCTTTCGCGCCGAAGATCTGCTCACGGCCGTCTTCCCACGCCTGACGGGTTGTCCCGAAAATGAAATTGGGGAAATCGTCCGCCCCGATCACATCCTGGTAGACCAGACACTGTATGACTGCCTGAATGAGCAACTCGATATCGAAGGCTTCAAAACCGTTCTTCAGGAAATCGAACAGGGAACCATCAAACTGATTCCCCGCGATACCAGAGAACCTTCGCCCTTTTGTTACGAGTTACTCAACTCCAGCCCATATACGTTTCTGGATGGTGGTGAAGCACAGGAACGCCGTGCTCGTGCCGTCGCGACGCGACACACGCTCTCCATCGAAAGCGTGGAAGACCTGGGCAGACTCTCCCCCGAAGCCATTGCGCAGGTCTGCCAGGAAGCACAACCGCTCGTGCGAAACGCCGACGAATTCCATGACTTGTTGCTGGGCCGCATTCATCTGCCGATCAATGAACAACCAGACTGGGGCGACTGGTATCAGGAACTGGAATCAACGGGCCGGGCGACAACCTTACAGAGAACAGAAAAGCAATCAGAAAACCGCTGCACCAAAAGCTGGGTGGCCACCGAACGCCTGCCGGCGGCATTAGCCGCGTTTCCGAAGAGCCAGCATCACCCGCCCGTCACCGTTCCCTCTGGAGTGCGTCAGGAATGGGAATCGACAGAAGCCCGCACAGCCATCATTCGCGGCCTGCTTGATACCTGCGGCCCTTTGACAGTAGCAGAAATTGCAAATTTCGCAGGAATGACCGATTCGCAAACCGAAGCAGCACTCATGGCGTTGGAAGGTGAAGGCATCGCCATGCAGGGTTTCTTCCGCGTCAAAGATCCGAACTGGGACCAAAGTACAGACGACTCTGTCACCGAAAAACAAACAACATCTACTGACGTCACTCCTAAAGAGTGGTGTCACCGCCGTTTGCTGGCACGAATTCACAGACTCACTCTGCAAGGCCTGCGTGCTCAGGTTCAACCGGTCGATACCAGCGTGTTCATCCAATACCTGACACGGCTTCACGGCATGGCGGGTGAAGACAAACGATCCGGGACAAACGGACTGTTTGAAATTCTCTCCATGTTACAGGGAATCGACATCCCGGCGATTTGCTGGGAACGCGACATCCTGTCGGCCCGTCTCTCAAATTATCAGAGCAATCAACTCGATGAACTCTGCTTCACGGGTGAAATTGGCTGGGGGCGTCTCTATCCTCCCAAACGAACCGCTGATCAGGGCAAACCGATGACCGGCATTACACGTAATGCACCGGTCTCCTTCTTTTTGCGAGAAGATATCCCCTGGCTAACTTATTTCAGTGAAGCATCAACGCAGAATACCGAAGACTCGAATTATTTGAGCAGCCCGGCTGTGGAACTCCAGGAATTGCTCACACAACAAGGTGCTCTGTTTGCCACCGACTTAATGGCCGCCACGGAATCGCTCCCCACTCAAGTCGCCGATGCCTTGGGCGAACTCATCTCCCGCGGGCTGGTAACCTCCGACAGTTTCTCTGGTATGCGTCAGTTTACCGAAGATCGTTCCACCAAAAACCGCCGTGCTGCCCGCAAGTCAAGAATCGGCCTGGTTCGCAAACGCAGCACGCCCAACAATACAGGACGCTGGTCGATCTGGCGCCGTGAAAATACCACTGAGATCGAAGAACGCAGCCTGCAATACTACGAGTATGTTGAACAATGGGCCTGGCAACTGTTGCGACGCTGGGGAGTTATATTCCGTGATTTACTCGTCAAGGAATCGGGTGCCCCGCGCTGGTTTGAATTACTGCAGATTTACCGACGTCTCGAAGCCCGGGGAGAAATTCGCGGCGGACGTTTTATATCAGGTGTCGCGGGAGAACAATTTGCGATGTCGGGAACGATTCAGGACTTGCGAAAGCTCCGTGATGAATCAACGACCGATGAACTGACCATTCTCTCAGCGGCCGACCCGCTGAACCTCGTGGGAATCTTAACCAAACAGTCCCGGGTCACCAGTACGGCGAATAACCGGCTCGCTTACTGGAATGGCAACCTGATTGCCTATTCCAAGAGTGAGGAACTGTACCTACTTGCAAACGTCAATGAAAAAACAACACGCGAACTGATTTTAGGATTTGGGCTGCCCATTCATGGTACAATTATTAATGAAGCAACCACAACAGGTTCAAAACCGATGTTGGAACTACAGGAGCAGATTCCATCCACGATAACGGATGACGCCGTGTTAATCCCCAGCGATGAGCCCCCTGACACAGATGTGAAAAAATCGCCACGCCCTTCCTTTCTCTAGCATTTGAATATAAATCGTCCCTGTTTTATCACTTACTTGGAATCAAGAATGTCAAACGGTCTATTCAGGAATATCAGATTCACGCTTTGCCTGCTGGCGGTAATGCTACCACTTCAGGCTGGTAAAACGAGTCTGGTCGCAGCAGAAGAAAAGCAGGTAGAATCGAGTAAGCTGCTACTAAAGACAGCTCACGAACACAAACAGCACGGCCGTTATGCAGAAGCCCGCGAAGTCTACGAACAGGTGGAAAAACAACTCGCAGAATCCGAACAGAAAAACGCCGATCACCAGTGGCAATTGCTTCGCGGTCTGATTCAAATCGACATCGCTACAGGCCAGACAAAATCGGCATTGAATCGTTTGAACGAAGGCCTGGAACAAATGCCCGCTAGTGCAGACCTGCATGCACTGGCCGCAAAGCTGTATTATGAAACGGGAGACTATCCCAACGCCGACAAACACACAACGAAAGCACTTTCTTTCAATCCAGACCAAGCTCTGGCACATCTGATCCAGGCTCACCTGCTCACAGTCACCGGAAAAATCGAAGAAGCGAATGAAGCTTATCGCTGGTTCGTCCGTTTTTATAACCGGGCGCAACCCGAAGACGCGGAAACGCTATTGGCGATTGCCGAAGGGGCAACGCAATACGCGCGCTGGAACAGTGTTTCGCAAATTTTCAACTTTGTCATTAATACAGTCTGCCCCGATGCACTTAAAGCAGACCCCCTGGCCTGGGAAGCGTCCTACTTGAGTGGCTCCATTCTGCAGGAAAAATACAATCGCCCCCAAGCCGCTGATGAATTTACTGCCGCCCTTAAAACGAATTCGCAGGCTGCGATTGTCTATGTGGCATTATCACGATCCGCCATCGAAGTCCATGAATTCGACAAGAGTATCGAGCTCATTAACCGTGCCCTGAAAATCAATCCGCAGTTAATCGAAGCCTTACTGCTACGGTGTGATTTACACCTGATTAATGGACAATACTTAAAAGCACTGGTAACCGCTGAGAATGCCGCCGCTCTCAACAATCGCGATCAATCCGTCCTGGCCAGAAAAGCAGCCTGCTACCTGCTACTGGATGGCGTACCGGATACAGAAACACTGACGCTGCTGTTTGACACTTCAGTAGCACCTGATCAGTCAAAAACAACAAGTGCAGATTCATCCCGCTTCGTAAAGCTCGTTTTAACGTTATTGAACGAAAACCCCAAGCCGGGTTATTTCTTATACGAACTGGGCCATCTGATGGAAATGAAACGCCAGTTCGCCTTCGCTGAGTTCGCGTATCTAAAAACCAAAACGCTGATGCCTCAACTTTCCGGCCCCAAAACATCGCTGGGCATGCTGTATATGCAAATGGGAAAAACAGACCTTGCCCTGCAGACCCTGAATGAAGCATTCCAGGCCGATCCGTATCATGTTCGTGTCAGTAACATGCGCAAAGTGCTCGGGGTTCTTGAATCCTACGGAGCCATCGTGACGGATCACTTTGTGATTCGCTACGACTCCAAAGCCGACTACATTCTCGGCCGTTATATGTCCGATTACCTGGAACAGATTTATCCCGAACTCGTACAACAGTTCGGCTATGAACCGCCGGGCAAAACTCAGTTTGAAATTTATCACAACGCGAAAGGTCTAGCAGCCCACCAATGGTTCAGCGCCCGCATGATTGGCCTGCCTTGGATCCAGACCATTGGTGCTTCTACCGGTGCTGTCGTTGCATTAACTTCACCCACCGCGATGGAAGAGCCTTATAACTGGGCGGCTGTCTTAAAACACGAACTGGTGCATGTTTTTACTCTACAACAGACGAAATACAAAATCCCACACTGGTTTACAGAAGCACTCGCCGTCAGAAGCGAAGGTAAAGCGCGCCCCCAACAATTTAATCAACTGCTCATCGAACGGGTTCCTAAAAGAGAGATCTATACTCTAGATGAACTGGACGGCGTATTCGTCCGCCCTAAATCGTCAGACAACTGGAACTTCGCATACTGCCAGAGCCTGCTCTGTGCCGACTTCATGGTCGCGGAATTTGGCGACGACGCCTTAAAAAAGTTATTAACCGCTTACCAGAATCAACGTGCAACACAGACAGCAATCCAAGAATGTTTTCAGATCAATCAGGACGAATTCGAGAAACGCTATCATCGCTATCTGGAAAAGCTGACTGCAACACTCAAAGGTTATCCCACCGTATCTCCGCTCAGTTTCCGTGAACTACAAAAGAAATACGAACAGAATCCGGATGATCTGAACATCGCCGGGCAATATGCATCGCGTCTGCTAAGATTTCGCAAAAAACAGGAAGCACGAAAGATCGCCCGCGCGGTTTTAAGCAAACAGCCTGAGCAGGCACAAGCCGCCTTAACCATCGCCCGACTGGAACTCCTGTCGGAAGACCTGGAAGCCGCGCATGTGGTGCTCGAACCGGCGCTCAACGTTGAGTCGCCTGATATGGAAGTCCTGGAACTGGCCGGCAAGATCCTGCTGAAACAGGAAAAGTTCAACGATGCGGTCAAAGTCTATGAACGCGGCCATTTAAAATATCCGTACCAGACGGAATGGCTACAAGGCCTGGCAATGATCTACCAGCATAATGATGATACAAAAAAACTGGAAACCACATTGCTGAAGCTGGTTCATCTGGACCCCGCCAACGCAGACAGCCTGAAACTGCTGACCAAGATCTACTTCGAGCAGAAACAGTGGGAGCAAGCCCTGCACTGGGGACAGGAAGCGCTCTATGTTGATGTACTCGATCCGGAAACGCACCAGCAACTTGCAGAAACAGCTCTGAAACTGGACCGGACTGAACTGGCGATCCGCGAATTAAAAATGGTGTTACACCTGGATGATAAAAATGAAGAGGTTCGTTTCTTACTCACAAAAACATTACTGGATTCCGGAAATAAACAGGAAGCCATCACCGAACTCGATCGCTTACTACAACAGAATCCCGGGCACGTTCAAGCGCTTGAATTAAAACAAAAGCTTTAACTTCGTTCTGTTCCAGCCACGTTAAATCAAACCAGAATCCGCTTTCATTTCTGACAAGGATCCCAAGTGACGAATCAACCATTAGATGCTTCCACTCCCAAATCAAACAGTACACAACAGGACACGAACGGATTAACCTTAACGCAATTCCAATCGGTTATTCACACAATGTTCTTCGAAAAAGATCAGTCCCGAGGAATCGAAGGCACTTTCATGTGGTTCATGGAGGAAGTAGGCGAGCTGGCATCGGCACTCAGGGATAATAATGATCGAGAGAATCTTGCAGAAGAATTTGCTGATGTTCTGGCTTGGTTAGCGACAATGGCAAATGTTGCCGGCATTGATCTTGAGCAAGCAGTTACCCGAAAATATGTTCAAGGGTGCCCTCGCTGCCATCAGACCGTCTGTACCTGTGACCTCTCCCGCAAACCATGACACGTAAATGCGATTCCTGTCAAGATTTGAGGCATATAGATTGACACTGCTTGACTCCTGAATTTAGACTGGTGTAATGCGGTGGAGCTTTAGCTTCAATTTCCTTTCAGCAATATTCTCTCATCTCAGATTGCTAACGCATCAATATGGAAATTTATTGCGCTGATCATACTTTGTTTTCGGCTTGCAGACATGTCCGTCTTTCTTTCGGATCGTGCCTGATGGCACTGATTCTGTTCTTTACGATTCAAGGCAACGCATATTCACAGGCCCCACAAGCAGAAATTGATGCAGCGATCAAACGCGGTGCTGCTTTTCTGAAAAAAAGATCAGACTACGGCCGCACTGGAATGAATGCCTTTGTCGCTTACACCTTATTGAAATCAGGGGAATCGCCGGAATCGCCTTACATCCAGAATTGTGTGAAAAACATCCTGGCTGATCATAAACAAAAAAATGACGACGGAGAACTGATCTATAAACCAAGCGGCGATTATAACTATTGCGCTGGGGTTCAGTTGATGGTTCTGGAAGCGATCAGTCCTGAACTATATTATGCGGAAATTCGCGCAACGACCGATTTTCTGATTAGCACACAACTCCCCGGCGGCGGTTGGTTTTACCCGCAAGACACACCCAATAACGGCGATACTAGTATTTCTCAATACGCCATCCTGGGACTGTGGGCCGCTCAGCGTGCCGGTGTCACTATCCCCACAACAGTCTGGGACAAAGCGGCGCGCTGGCATTTGACAACTCAACTACCCAATGGTGCTTTTAGTTACCATCCCGGAGATCGGGCCGGTAGCGCTCCCAAACACACCATGTCAGTTGCCGGCACAGGCAGCATCTATATCATTTCGATGCAACTTTATCCGGACGGCAAAATGAGTTCTGGTTCAGTTACAAAACAGGGGGGCCCATCCAAAAAACGATTTGGTTTCCTTGAAAAAATAGAGCTTACGGAAAAAGCAAAAGGAGAAGCCGAAAAAAACATTCTTACCAAACCAACAATCAGCTACACCGCGCTACAGGGTGGTAAGACAAAAGGAACCAATTGGGTCATCAATAACTATAATATTCGAAACCCGACAGGCTGGCCTAACTATTATCTATACGGAATTGAAAGAATTGCCGCACTCGCTGACGCTAAAAAGCTAGGACCTCACGACTGGTACGCAGACGGTGCTCGACGACTTCTTACCTTGCAGCGAGAAGACGGAAGCTGGAAAGGAGCCGGAAACATACCCGCAGCCACCTGCCTGGCAGTAATCTTTCTGTCAAAAGCAACGGTGAAAACTCTGGGCCGTAGATATGAACCAGAACCCGTTGGTTCGGGTCTCTTAGCAGGCGGCAGAGGTCTCCCTAAAAACCTGGCTGAAGTCCAGATGAGGAACGGGAAAGTCGAAAGCAAAAAACTCTCCGGCGATTTGAGCGAATTGCTCGCACAACTGGAAAACTCCGCGGAGACTGACTTGGATACAACTCAGGAAACACTGGTGGAAACCATCACTTTAGGAAATCGCGAGCAACTCATTCAACAGAAAGATCGCGTTTTAAAACTCATCGATGCCAAATCTCCGGATGTTCGCAGAACCGCAATCTGGGCGCTGTCGCGGACCAATGATTTTCGAATGGCCCCGCACCTGATTCGTGCATTAAAAGACCCTGACTTAGGCGTACGGATCGAAGCCCGAAATGGCTTATGTACACTCAGTCGAAAAGTCCGGGGGCTGGGAATGCCCGCAGATCCTCTGGCCGATGCTCCTGAGAATCTCCCTGAAGCGGAGCGTCTAAAACTGGTAGAAGCCTGGTCAGATGAAGCAACCAAACGCTGGCATAAATGGTACAACAGCATTAAACCCTTCGAAGAAAAATTTGACCTCTATGAAGTACTGAATCAGCTTCCTCAATCAAAATAATAATTATTCCTCGAGATAAATTCAAAAGCAGGATCGTCAGAGATTATGGCAAAGACGACATCACAACCCGATCATCGAAAGGCACCGGTCATGCGAGTTACGCAATATGACCAGGTAAGCTCATCACTGATCGCAGTCGTGCTGGCGTTGATCATAGCCGTATTATGGCTGTCCATTGTCTGGATCACTAATCGGCTGCCTCAAACTGAAAATGAAGTTGCTCTCGAAATGATCGATCTGGCAGGAGGGGCAGAAGATGGTTCACCTGACGAATCCTTACTGGTTGAGTCGCCGGAAGACCCTGTAGACGATCCCTCCCAGATTGATACCCCAGAAGAAGAAAATCAGGTAGAGGAAATGCTGGATAGTGTCGTCGAACTCTCTGACAAAGCGACTCAACAGGTTCAACAACAGACCCAAACCGACCTGACCAACTCGGGCAAAGTCGGAAGTGCTGCGGGCACAGGAAAACGCGCCTTGGGGTTTGGCTCCGGTAAAAAAGGACTTCCGAGAGAACAGCGCTGGTTCATCAAATTTTCTGATCGCGGTTCACTGATCGATTACGCGAAACAACTTGACTACTTCAAAATCGAATTGGGAGCCTTATTGAGAAGTGGTCAGATGATTTACCTGTCGAATGCTTCATCTGAGAAACCGGTCACACGGACTGCTTCTTCCGGGGCAAATGAAAAACGACTCTATATGACCTGGCAAGGAGGCGAGCGCAAAACCAGTGACCTCAGTCTGTTCAAAAAAGCAGGCCATGATGTCACAGGGGCCATTCTGTTTCACTTTTATCCGAAGGAAACAGAAAACAGACTGCTCTTGATGGAAAAAAAATATAGAAACAAGAATTTCGATGAAATTCGTCGTACTTATTTTACAGTACGCGGTGATCGTCAAGGATATAATTTCGAAGTGACTCGTCAAACTTATTTTCGCTAACGTCGTAATAGCAGGCACCTATGAACTACTCACTCGCTCCGATATTAAACGTTGCCGGAATCGCTATCTATATCGCCTTGGGATTAACTGCTTTGTACGGCGTTTTTTGTGTGATTCTTCTGGTCAGACAAATCTCTCAAAAACGGTTCTTAACACAAAATGCTGCCAATGAATTTCTCGATCAGATCCACGAAGATATCGAGAAAAAAGACTATGAATCGGTTGTCAATCTTTGTGATTCCCCCCCTTACTGGAGCAAAGCGGTTCCGCAATTGATCCTGGTCGCCATGGCCAATATGGAACGCCCGGCGAAAAAACTCAGACAGATGCTCGCCGAAAAATTTGAACGGGATATTCTATCCGAACTGGAATATCGAGTCTCCTGGATCAGCACAATTGTAAAAAGTGCTCCGATGCTTGGACTGTTGGGAACGGTGATCGGGATGATCAACGCTTTTGACAAAATTGGTAGCATGCAGGAATCTGGTGGAGATCCCAGTCAACTGGCTGGCGAGATCAGTTTTGCATTATTCACCACTGCAGCAGGCCTGGCGGTCGCGATCCCTCTGGTGATGGCCGGCGCTTTAATTCACGTTCGTATTGGAAAGCTGCAGGATTCCGTTCAAGAACACACAGGTGACTTTCTAGATATTCTCGAAACCTCGCGCAAGTCATGATTCTGGTAAGGTAAATCGAACATGGCTAACAAAAAAACATTATTTAATTCAGATGGCAATGGCTGGAAAAAAAAGTCCACATCAGGTGGAGCGGCAGACGATCTGGACATCACCCCGATGATTGATGTCACCTTCCTACTCCTCATTTTTTTCATGGTGACTTCCACCATGCAGGCCACACAGGACTCCGACGTCCCGGTGGCACGACACGGAGTCGGCGTTGATACCCGCGGATCGACAATGGTACTGGTTCATAACGATGGAAATGGTTTAAACGGAACCAGCGTTGTCGAATTGAAAGAAGCAAGCGGCACGACAGAAGTAACACTGGCAGAACTGACGGCACATATCCGTGAACGATTTCAGGCTGGTGTCGTGGATGTAATTATTAAAGCAGATCGTGGTGTACCCCATGGATTCGTCCAGGAAGTCACTCGGGCTGTAACGGAAGTCGACGGAGTTAAATTTTATATCGGAATTGAAGAGAAGAAAAACAATTGAGAATCAATATCCCTCAACAAGATAGTGAGATCCTGATTTAGCAATGCCTATCAAGTTTTATTGTAATCAATGTGGTCAGAAATTAAGCGTAGCCAGCAAGAAAGCAGGAAAGTCCGTTTCCTGCCCTGCGTGCCACGGCCAGATTACGATTCCATCCGAAAGCCAATCCCGTCGCTCAGAACAGACGAAAAACACACCAGCACCGCCTACGGAAGCAGACCTGACTCCCAAGGGAATCACGCCGCTGGATCAGGACCAGAATCAACTTCTTGACGATCTGGATAATTTAGGGCCACTCGGAGAAAGCTGGGATGAACTCCTCGAAGAAGACTGGGAAGAGGCAGCTGTCGAAGAAACAAAGCAGCCCGCTGTTACTGATGCTCTGGAAGAGCAGCTAGAAAAGCCGCACACAGCCAAAGCCACTCCGCCCGAGATACAGGAACCCAGCTCGGAAGAGGGGCCCCCTCTCGAAGAACCCATTACTTCTTCTAAATCAGAATCCCCTGAACCCGCTACCCCTGTCAGTGAAACAGAAGTAAAGAAACCGACAGCCACAGCGTCTAATGCGCCAACCGTCGCCACACTGGGATTTGAAGATGAAGATGACGACGACGACGATGATGATGATGATGATGGATTTTCAATCCGATCTGCAGACTCAGATTTTGAAGAGATGGACCTGACTCCGATGGTCGATGTCACCTTTCTCTTACTGATCTTTTTCATGATCACCGCATCGTTCAGTCTGCAAAAAAGCATTCAGGTGCCACCCCCGAATCCCGACGAAGATGGCGTTTCACAGTCACTGCAAACACTCGATGATTTCCGCGATGAATCGATTATCGTCGAAATTGATAATAATAATGCAATTTACGTTGATGACACCAGACTTTCGAATCCGTCCGAAATTGTTCAGGCAATTTTAGACCGTCGCGATCAAGATGGAAAACCCAAACGGGAATTAGTACTTAGCGCGCATAAAGCAGCCCGGCATGAAACAGTTGTTGCTGTCGTTGATGCTGCCAACGAAGTCGGTATGCAGAAAATCAGACTCGCCACCTATCGCGGTCCTGAAGACTGACACCTGGCAGGAATCTGATTTCCGCATCATTCGCTTCACGATCTTCTGTTAAGATAAGTAATTGAAATGGCCAGTTTAGAAATATCATTCTTGTCCGGAAATACTCAGGTAATTGAGCTATCCAAGCAACAGCCTGTTTCAATCGGCAGTCATTCTTCAAATGATCTTCAGATTGAAGATGCTGGCGTCGCTTCAATGCAATGCCGTATCAGTTGGAATAAAAAAGGATATGAGGCCTTAGCAGCAACCAGTGATGGGATCGAAATCAATGGTACCATGTCCGGACGGACGCTTTTGAACGATGGCGATTTAATTCGCATCGGAGAAGCAGACATCCTGTTTGTGGATGAAGTTGACCTACTGGATCTAAACGCGCCGCTGCCCGATGTCACAGGCGATCAGGAAAGTTCCATGTATGATCTGAAACCGGTCAGCCAGGATGAGCTTGAACTCGCACTGCGCCCGCCTGTGGAACTCAAAGAAACAACAGAAGCAAGTTCAAAATCGGCCAGGGAACCCTCAGCTAAAACAGATTCAAAATCGAAAAAGAAGAAATCGTCCAAAACGAGAAAAGAGAAAACATCACCAAAGCCAGAGGTAATACCGGAAGAAGAACTGGTCCCCGATGATGATCTGGACCTGGAATCGGCGGCAGAACTCCTTGGGGAGACCGAACCCGATAAGCCAGCGTCCCCCGCCCCGAAACAATTTTTGTCTCGCTCCAGCGAGCATGCATCTGATGAACCGGACGAGTCTGAGACATCTACAAGAACGAACAAAAACAGCACTCTCTCGCTCAAAGATCGGATTCGACACCGCTCGTCCCGAAATGCAGTTCGCCCGGGAGAACGCCAAATCGTGCGCTCACCACTGGTGCTCTCACTTACCGGCGGCACCGTACTTTTGGCTCTGACAGCACTCACATTCTGGTTTATCATCGGACGTGATACGGCAAAACGTCACTTTGACGCCGCCGTCCAGGAAATGGAAGCAGGAAAATACGCGCAGGCGATTCAACTCTTCGAGCATTTCCAGGAAAATTATAATAAGAGCGATTACGCAGACGAAGCACGCATTTTATTAAGCAAATCCTTTGTTGAAAAAGAGATCTCCGGTTCAACACCTGCCTGGAATGCGGGGCTGGAGGCAACCAACAAATTCATCAAAAAACACCGTGATGATGCGAACTTCAAAGAACTCTATCCGACACTCGTTGATTACGGTCAGCGTATCGCACTTGGCGCAGTGGAAACAGCCAGCCGCACGAAGGAACGTGAGTTGTTAACCGTTTCCAAAAATGCTGAAAGTATTCTCACCCGTTACAGCCCGCAGGATGCTCCCCCTACTGAAACGTTAATCAAAATCAAAGCCGGTTATGATAAAGCAGAAGCGGAGATCATGCGGAAAGAAGTCTTTGACGTCGCCGTCAAAGAAATTGAACAGGCCATCAAACAAAAAAATACACTCCAGGCAATCAAACGGAGACGCCATCTGCTGGATCGGTACCCGTACTATAAAAATGACCGCAAGATGGCAACCATCCTGCCTCAAATCCTGAATGTTGAAAAAGGACTGATTCAGGCAAACAATGAACCTGTCGCCGCTGCAACAGATGAGTACCCTGAAACCTTTCCACAATCAGTCACACTGGCACTCCATACCCAATCTCGATCGAACGAAGTATCTGACGGGCGGAATATTTTCGCTCTGGCCAACGGTAGTTGTTTTGGAATCGATTCGGTAACGGGCGATCCCATCTGGCGACGTCCGGTTGGCTTGGATGTTCCCTTTGCTCCCATCACGTTCTCGGGCAATAAACCTTCCTTACTGCTCTATGATACGCGGCATCAGGAACTCTTGTGTGTGACTCAAAAAGACGGGAAGTTAGTCTGGCGGCAAAAAATGCCAGCCCCCCCTTCAGGAAAACCATTGATTCACCAGGGGTTGATTATCGTTTCCTGCAATTCAGGCGATTTATTAAATATCGATTTACTCACTGGCAATATTAATTCACAACTCAAATTTGCCCAACCGTTGGTCGGCGCCCCCGGTCTAGTCTACGGAGAACAAGCGGTCGCCGTCGCCGGATATGAATCCGTCGTATACATGGTCTCTCTACGTCCTTTCGAATGCCGGAAAGTCACTTCTCTGGGTCACCGACCTGGGACAGTGAAGATCCCCATTATTTCCATGGGAAAATTACTTCTGGTGTGTGAAAATGACCGCGCTGACTCTGCCCTGCTACATGTCCTGGATGGAAACGGAGAAAACGCGTCACTAAGCGAACTGGAACAATTTCGAATCAAAGGACACGTGCAAAGCATGCCTGTCCTTCGGGGTAAGCAGTTATTTTTCCCCACCGTTCCCGAACGCATTACCGCATTTACTGTCACCGATGAAGAAGGCAAACGAAAATTATCCGAAATTGCCTCATATCAACTACAAGACCCGCTTTCCTGCCAGAGCTACCTTTCTGCAGGTTCTGGAGGCCAACTCTGGATGAGCAGTTCGGCTCTTCGTAAATTCACGCTGCTCAATACCGGAATTAAAATGGACAAGAAAAAGATTGCAGATGGCTTAGGCGCACAACCCATGCAATTGATAGGCAATAATCTGTATCTGGCTCGCAGACTGCTTTCATCCAACTCCGTGATCTTCACAATCGCCAACCGCGATGATATGACCAGTACCTGGAAATCGATTTTAGGCACAGATATCCTCGCGACCTATCCTTATGGAGAGAAGCAAACTGATGGTTTGCTCTGCATCACATCAGATGGCGATGTCTTTCGACTTCGAAATAATGATTTTGTACCAGACGCAACAAGCTTTATAGAAAAAACGATTACCCAGTTGAAGCTTCCAGAAGGCCTCTCCACGCCACCGCAAACAACTCAATTTGCAAATGGAAAAATAGCCGTTTATTGTGGCTCTCCAGAACCGACGCTCTGGATTCTCAATTCCTTTGGTCAACTCGAACAAACCATCGAACTGAAAACCCCGTTAGATACAATGCCCGTTTTACTGGGTGACGGCATCGCGCTCCCTTTCGAGAAAAGGATCGCTGTCTTTCGGAAAGGACGAGGAATCAACACGGTTCAGGAATTCGCTCTCCCGGAAAACATTGCTAAAAACGCAAAATGGAAACAGTTAATTCCAGTCTCACAAGATCAATGCATCGCGATCACAACCAGCGGCCAGATGATCTCACTGCAGTATCGCACCACTCCCGTCCGTCATCTTGCCGTATTATCGATTGCCGACCTCAAACAGCCGATCGACTTTAATGCAGCAAAAGGAAACGATGTTCTGGCAGTCACCGACGCATCAGGACAACTGCAACTGCTCGACGCAAAAACGGCTCAAGTGAAAACAAAACTACAACTGCCATCTCCTGCAACCAATGACCTCTGGATCACTGATACTTTTCTGTTTGTCGAATCGAAACAAAATCTAAGCTGTTTCAGTATATCGAATGATCTTCAGAAAACATGGGATCTCAATCTGCCAGACACCGCTCTGGCAGGCCCTCCGTCAATGATAGACAAGCAGCTTTTGCTATCACTGCAGAATGGAGCTCTGCTGTCGATAGACCCGCAATCAGGTAAAATACAATCAGAGGCCAAAGTACCTTTGCCTGCGAGCGGATCAATTGTCAATCTGAAAAACCTCATCATCGTACCAACCGTTGATGGAAGCTTGTACCGAATTGATCAGGTCCTGCAGCAGAAAGGACAAGCAGCACTATGATTGCTTCCAAAATATTCATACTGCACGTCGGACTCTTGACCTTGCTTCTCTTCTTTGGCGGTCAGTCAATCTCTGTCGCGCAAAAACCAACTCCCGACAATAAAAAATCGGCTAAAGCGGCAGCAGATAAAAAAGATTCACCAGAAACCGCTCCCCCGGAAGAAGAAAAAGAGCCCCCCTTACCCAAAATTGAAGAGATGCAGATCCCGACGGTTGAAGAACTGCTGAAAAAACCGCCCGTCGACTGGATCGTACTCGAAAACGATTATGTACTGATCGTAGAACCCATCTATCCGCGTCCGGATACACTGGGGCAACTCGATGTCGCAATGAAAGAAAGTTATAACTGGCCCAAACCTAAAAGCAAAGCAGAAATAGATGAGCAACGCAAAATGCGAGCAGCATATAACTTCCTCCTATTGACGCTCGTGAACGATAAAGAGAACCCTGAATACCGCATCCAGAGAAAAAACGTCAAACAAGTCATCCATCATGAAGATCAAATCCTGAAGCGGATCGATGAGCTATTGAAGTTAAACGATTTAAAGACCGCGTTTGAACTGTTGCTGATCCTCGACCGCAAGCATCGTGACTGGCCCGGATTTGACCAGCGCCAACAGCGGTTGCTGCTCTTGGAAGCCAGGGACAAACAGAAATCACAACAATACGATAACGCGCTGGCTTTCATCGATGATTTACACGGCCGCTCACCGGAATATCCGGGTTTAAGTAAACTGGCAGGCGAAGTAATAGATGTCATTATCACTCAAGCAGTGAAAGAGGGCGCGTTTCGAAAGGCGCATTTCTACTTGAAACGTCTTTCCACAATGTTTCCCAGACAACAAACCGTTACCAAATGGAAAGAGTCTTTACTGAGTCAGTCTGATACCATCTTGAACCAGGCAGAGCAGGAAGCAAAGCAAAATCAGTACCAGCAAGCGATTCAGTTAGTCTCCCAGGCATCAACTGTCTGGCCAGCTAACCCTCGACTTCGCGAATTATTGCTCCGCTATCATAATCGTTATCCGGTACTCAATGTCGGTGTCCTCGAAACAGGGTTGGAGAAAAGCCCGTTCTTTCTGGAACGAAATCCAACCCGCCGTCATCAAAAGCTGACGCAAATCCCATTATTTGAGGTCGGTCGCGTCGATCAAACTCCCCAATACCAGAGTCGCTTCTTTGAACTGTGGGAACCAACCGATCTGGGACGCCGTGCCGATTTTGTTCTGCGACATTCCTATGCCACCTGGGAATCACACCCAATGTTAATGGCTGCCGACATCACTCAATTCCTGCAAAATAAAATCACTCCGGGAAATAGTCAATACGACGAACGTTTTGACAGTTATGTGCGGTCGGTTTCAACCACGGCCCCCTTTGCATTCAGTATTTATTTTGATCAGGTTCCCTTACGTACGGAATGGTTATTGTCGCTGCCCATTCAGGCCGCCCCCATCTGGGAAAACGTCGCTGTCGATTCGGAAAGCAATCCACAAAAACCAGAGAGATTCGTCTCGAGTCGATTTATTGTGGATCAGGATACTCCAAGACAGGTTTCATATGCACGTGCGGTTCCGGAGCCTTCTGATCTGCGGGATTATAACATTGCCCAAATCAACGAAATCAGATACCCCAGTTTTGAAAAATCATTCCAGGCTTTATTACTTGGCGAAGTCTCTGCGCTCCCCTTCTTGCCTGCCAAACTGGTTTCGTTTTTCCAGGATCAGGAAGAATACAATGTTGTACAAAGCGAAATCCCCTTATCACATGTGCTGCAGTTTAACCCGGAAAGCAATCCTCTGAAAATCGTGGAGTTGCGTCGGGCTCTCGCTTATGCGATTGATCGAAAGAAAATCCTCACAGAAACCCTGTTGCACGAATCGAAACTCTTAAACGGCCGATTGATAACCGCCCCGTATTACACCGGGCTACAGGCCTACAATCAACAGGTTCCCCAGCGCGAATATAATTTTCCCTTAGCCGTTGCGTTATCGGTCGCATCACAAAAGAAACTGGGTGGAAATTTCCCACCGTTACACATGCTCTGCGATCCCAACCCGGAAGCACAGGAAGCTGCACAAGAATTAATCAAAGCCTGGGCTAGAATTGGGGTCCAGGTCACTCTGATCCCCAATACCGCAGAAGAAGCAGAAAAGAAGAATTTAAAATGGGATATTGTCTACCGCACTGTAACCATAACAGAACCGGTCATGGAGCTCTGGCCTTTTCTGACTGTGGGAAAGGGCGCGCAGATCGAATCGCTAAAAATCTTCCCAGACTGGATGCGACAGAAATTAATTGAACTGGATGAAGCAACCGACTGGGAAACAGCAACAGCACTCATCAAGAAACTACAGCAGCAACTCTATTCCATGGCACATATTGTCCCCTTGTGGGAAATCGACCAGTTCCATGTGTTCCGGACAAATATTAAAGGTTACGCAGACCGGCCTTTGAATTTCTACGACAATGTGGAGCAATGGATTACAACGCCCCGCTATCCGAATGTGGAATCGTTCACTTATAAATAGCGAGACGCGAGATGGCCATATTAATAGGAAAGACTGATATTGGTAAAATAATGCGTGTGTTCGATGATTTCAAAATCTGCCTGGCTGCCACTCTGCTCTGGGGACTTGTTCTGTCCCCAGTGTCTTCTGCCGTTGCGCAATCGGAACAGACATCAGCCCCATCAATCGAGTCACGGCATATCAGCCTCAGGCCCTACCGCATCAGAATCGAAATTGCCTACGCTCCGAATTCACGCTTGAATCCTGAATACCGATCACAGCTGCAAGAAAAGCTCCAACAGGTCATTGAGCGGTCGGTCGGTGAAAAATGGATCCTGTCCCAAGCAGAGCAAAGTGAAGCTAAGGCAGAAACAGCCGTCGGGATCTATGAGAATGACTGGCTGCCTCTTGCTTCCAGTGAGGGATTAGTGCGTTTAGAGACAGAGGACATCATGAAACGCTATCCCCAACAATCGTTTGAAAAGCTGTTCCTGTTAGTGATCGAGCCAAATGGCATTGGATATCAGGTTTCCGCAAGAGAGTTCGATTCACTCTCACAACGACTCAGTCCGCTGGAAAAACAGAAAACGTATGAAAAGTCATTTCTTGCTGACACCATTTTTGATTCCATTCGCGATTTATTTTCGTCGATCATTACAATTGAGAATGTGAACGGAGAGCTGGTCACCGTCAGCGAGCAAGGCAGCCAGTATTTAACGCCCGACCCCAGCGTCAGCACTTTAGAGAAAGACTTCTATTTCCACCCCTTCCTCCGATACCTGAATCGAGATCGGGAAGTCAAAAACATTCAGTTTATTCCCTGGACGTATCTGATTCTGGAAGACATCAATCGCAAATATGCCACCTGTTCCATTTCTTCAGGCCTGCGTGGCATTTTAAGCGGAAGCCGACGCAGAGTAGAAACGCTCGCTCTGCATGTAAAACCCAGGTACCCACAAACCAATCTATCATTGATCCCGCGCAGAACTTCCACTCAATCCTACGCGGGGATGCGAGTCCAAACATCACTACTGGCCCCTCAGGAAGTCCGGCAACGGCAAATCGAAGCAAAAAAACAAAAAGAGAAAGACAAAACCGCTCAACCAAATACTAAAAGTTATATTCTCGACGAATCTTTAACGAACCGTAGTGGAACAGTCACTCTGCACACTGATCCACAACATCCCCTCATCTGGTTGTATGTGCGCAGCGGAAAAGCACTGGTCGCCAACGTCCCTTACATCCCGGGAATCGCCCCCGAGGTCACCATTCAAATTCCCGATGATCGCATTCGTTTGAATGTTGAAGGGGAACTGGCTGTATTAAATGGAGAGCTGATCGAAGCCGTCGCCTCACTTTCCATGGAAATGTCCCGCATCAGAAAATGGGCGAAAAATAAGGAATGGAAAAAAGTCGACGAAGGAGTCAGGAAACTGGAAAGTGGGATTTCGCCTCAACAGATCTACCAGGACAAATTGAGCGTAATTCGTGTGTCGGCTATCAAAGCCGCTCAGCAGCAGAACAATAGAGCCGCCCAGTCACGCATTGCCAGCCTGTGTCGAGATACTGCAGACCGAATCGACCGTTTCCTGGATCCGACTGGAATTATTGATTTCAAAATAGAAATACAAGACCTGAAACAATTACTACAGTAGGATGCCCCACGTTAACCCTCATCATGGAGCAGAGACCAAAGAAATGTGGACTCTTTCCCGAATCGCCTTATATCCAATTAAATCCCTGGATCCGGTTTTTGTTGAACAGGCAGAGATACTGCCCGGCGGCGCGCTGTCTGGAGACCGACAATTTGCTTTGTTCGATCAGTCAGAAAATGTAATCAACGCAAAAAAAAATCCGGCCATTCATCGAATCCGTTCGGTATTTGATTTAGCACAGCAGTCAGTCACACTCTCCGCTCCGGAGACATCACCAACAACGCTTTCATTCCATCTGATTGAACAAAAAACAGAACTGGAAAATTGGTTCAGCGAATACTTCAACCAGCGAGTCACATTAAAAGAGAATACGATATCGGGTTTTCCCGATGATCTTGAAGCACCAGGACCAACCATCATTAGCACACAAACCTATGCAGAGCTGAGCCGCTGGTTCCCGGAAATCACCGTCGATGAACTCAGGCTTCGTTTCCGCGCTAATCTCGAATTCACAGGTGATCTCCCGTTTTGTGAAGACCGACTCTACTCAGCCATGGAGCCACCAGTCTTGTTCCAGATCGGCCCCGTCACCCTGGCAGGCTCTAATCCCTGTAAACGGTGCGTTGTCCCCTCCCGCAATCCGTTCACAGGAGACACAGACGCTAAGTTTATGAAAGAATTCATTCGAAAACGAAAAGAGACATTCCCAGCCTGGGCACCACTCGATTTATTCCAGAATATGTACCGCCTTGCCGTCAACACCAGGCTTTCTAAACTCCCCGATGAGACATCCTCTACCATCCAGGTGGGTGCTCCGGTCAGCATTCTGGCCTGATGAGTGAGGCTGATCACTGACAGCCTGCTGGATTATCAGGCCAGACCAAATGGAATAATCGTTACAATTGACCATTTGCGCGAATCGGTTACCAGATATCCTTCCTTTTTTTTCAGATCAAAGCAGACACCCCAAAACAGTACGCTAAGTTTCAAGTGTCGCTTTTTCAAAACATGTTGTTTTACATAATCAGAAAAAGCCTGTAACAAAGATGTCCCCACTTATTCGCAGGGAATCGCGATGCTTGTACTCAGCCGAAAAAAAGATGAAAAAATCATTATTGGAGATTCGATCACATTGATGGTGATCGAAATCAAGAACGATAAGGTCCGCCTCGGAATTGATGCGCCGAAAGACATTACCGTTCATCGTGAAGAAGTCTATGCCGCAATCAAAGAACAGAATGCGCACGGCAATTCAAACTGTGAGTCTCCTTAAGCAGATATTCTCTCAGACACTCGCAGTTCGAAATTCCGCTGAAAGCGTTTAGCTGTCTTGCGCCTGCGCCCACATCTGATCGAATACTTTACGCTGCTCTGCTAAAGCTGCAACAGTATCCTGCTTAGGAAGCTTCCCTTCTTCGAGCATCAACCACCCGGTATAATTCGCACCTGCCATCAATTCAAAGAACCGCTTGTGGGGATAAGGATTGTGGATCAGATCGTGAATGTGCGTCGTGTTTCCTAACCGATCTTTGACCATCGCAAAATTGGCATCTAGACCGGCCCCTTCCAGATCCTGCTTATTGCAGTTCCAGCAAATCGCCACATTGGGGTGATCTGCGACATCCAGAATTTTCCGAATCGTTGGCAGATGAGCACACTTGCCGTGGACTTCCAACCGAATCTGCTGCCCCCAGTCGGCACCATATTTCCCAACCTGATTCAAAGAACGACCAATCTGTTCAATCGTCTCTTCTTCTGAAACACCTTTGTGAAATGAATCGGGCTTCACTTTGACTCCCGTGCCCCCCACATCATGACTCAGTTTGATGAAATCCTGTGTATCAGCAATCGATTTCTTCAGAACGGCCGCATCGGGATTATCAAATCGCTCATTACTGCCCATTCCTACCAGCGTAACCGGACTATCGGCAAATTGCTTCGCGACTTCTTTGCGTTCCGTATTACTGAGTGTTCGCTCGACGCCATGTTTATGAGTCGTTCGTAGCTCGACACCCAGCACATTTGCAGTTTTACAGTTTTTCAATAAGCTCGGCAAATCCCAATCCTTGGCCCACTGATACGTCACCAGACCATACTGTGCCTGTTTCGCTGGTTTTTTCTCACCGAAGACAGAACCCGTCAGGCCGCCCCCCAATGCCAGAGCACCACCCAGAGCAGAAGTTTTCAAAAAATCACGACGTGAATAAAATTCCATGAGCGAGGTCTCCGTGAGATGTCTAATATTGTATAGTAAGAATCTGCCTATGCAGTCCTATTTCATAAAATCCCCGGGGATTCCGCCCCGAGCTCAAACATCTTATTATTACTCAGTCAACCAGCAGATTACAAATGTCTTTTACGAGGATTTCTTTTCAGTAGCCACCATGAGTTGGACTGGGCAACTTTACAATAAATGCCATTCCATTTATAAACAGGTCAGAACCCACGTGATTTACAGAACATTCACCGCCTCTTTGACGAGGCTCTCAATATTTAGTTCACTTTATTTATACGATTTAGAGCAAGGCAATGAACGAAAAAACAACATCCGAAAAATTCACATTTCAAGCTGAAATCAAGAAACTCTTGGATTTGCTCTCGCACTCACTCTACCAAAACCGGGAAATTGCCATCCGGGAGTTGATATCCAATGCCTCCGATGCGTTAGATAAATATCGATTCATCTCTCTCACAGATGAATCGATCAAAGATGACAATCCTTTAGAAATTCGCCTGGAACCGGATACAGAAAACCGCATTCTGGGAATCTGCGACAATGGTGTCGGCATGACACATGCAGAACTGATCGAAAATATCGGTACGATCGCACATAGTGGCTCGCTCGACTTTTTGAAAAACGCATCCGGAGACGAAAAGGAAGAAGTCTCACTGATCGGCAAGTTTGGCGTCGGATTTTACTCGGCTTTCATGCTGGCAGACAAAGTCGAAGTTTTTACCCGCAGCTATCAGGAAGAAACCGGCTGGAAGTGGGAATCCGATGGAACCGGCTCCTTTACCATCGAGCCTCAAGAAGATCTTGAACGGGGAACCTCCATTCGTCTGCATCTCCGCAAAGAGCTGGACGAATTCACAAACGACACGCGCCTGAAATTCATCCTGAATAAATATTCCACGTTCGTCCCCTATCCCATTAAGCTCGGCGAAGAACTCGTCAACGACCAGCCACCCATCTGGCTGGAGCCCAAAACTCAACTCACCCAGGAACAATACGACGGGTTCTATCAATACCTGGCACATAACGGTGAAGAACAGGCACGCTGGCATCTGCACCTGAGCAGTGACTCACCGTTTCAGTTCCACAGTATCCTATACTGCCCGCAGACCAATCTGGAATTGATGGGTTTCGGACGTACAGAACACGGCATCAGCCTCTGTGCCAAACGCATCCTCGTCCAGAACGATAACCGCGATTTATTACCCGAATACCTTCGCTTCGTTTACGGTCTTGTTGATTCCGCAGACCTGCCGCTCAACATCTCCCGTGAGTCTCTGCAGGACAATACGATCTTCCGCAAGATCCAAAAAGTATTGACCAAACGTGTCCTCTCACACTTGGCATCGATGGTGAAAGACAGTGAAGAAAACTATCTCGATTTCTACCGTCAATTCGGCAGCAGCCTGCGAGAAGGAATCGGTACCGACTTCGAAAATCGTGATGCCCTTGCCAAGCTCCTGCGATTCCCCTCTTCCCAGGGAACTTCTGAGAACGAACTGGTTTCACTGGAAGCCTACCTCGAACGGGCCGATGAAAGTCAGAAACAAATTTATTATCTCGGCGGGAACGATTACAACACCATCGCCAAAAACCCGAACTTGGAAATCTTCCGTAAAAAAGGAATCGAAGTTCTCTACCTGCCAGATCCCATGGATGAAATCGTCCTCTCCAATCTGGCGAATTTTGAAGACCACACTATTATCTCGATCGATTCTTCCGAAGTGAAACTGCCCGGTGAATCAGAAAAAACTGAAACCGATTCAGAATCAGAAGAGAATTCAGAAACCAAAGCAGAGCAACAGGAACCGCTCTCTCCTGAATTTGAAAAAGTACTTTCGCTCATTCAGGAAGAACTCAAAGATGAGGTCGAATCGGTCACCAAATCAGACCGCTTGACTGACAGCCCCTGTTGTCTCGTGATGCCGGAAGGTGCCATCAGCTCACAACTGCAAAAAGTCTTGAGCATGAATAACAAGGATTTCCCAACCACCAAACGCATTCTGGAAATCAACCCCGATGCGGAATTGGTCAAACGCCTGTGTACACTTTCGTCAAACGCAGATCAGCACGCGTTTATCAAACAGTGTGGTCGGCAGCTCTTCTGGAACGCCTCTCTCATGACGGGAATCGCCACCAGTCCGGAAGAAATCACGGCCAACATTCAGACGATGATGGAAGAACTCGCCGAGAAACGTTCTCCCATTATCACTTAAAACGGATACGGTATACTCACCGTGGCTCTGACTCTGGAGCCGCGGTGTAGTAATACATATTCGGAATCGCAGGCTCAAATAAACCCACTCGATTCCACGGTTTCAACAATGTTTTAGCCCTTTCAATGGCCTGATCGACGTCTGTTGCATCACAGTCATTACGATCCTGGCACGGTGAAACCAGATCCAGCCACGCACGCACCACTTGTCTGAAGTGAGAATCATCCGCGCACAAAAACAGTGGCTTCCTTCCCTCATCACATCGCAGCTGCTCAAAACTGGTCGCCGCAGCAAAATAAAACAGGGTACTCGCCGTGAATAAATCAAAATGCGGCAAACTCCGATAACAGCCGGCAACCAGTGAATCGATCAAAGCCAGCTCAACCTGAATCGATTCCGAATAATCACACATCGCTTGCTTCATTTCGGTTTTACCCCAGCATCGTTTCAGGGAATCAACCAGGCGTTCAATCCCACATAACGTATGCGCAATCCCGGTGCTGTGGAGTGGATCAATAAATCCCGCTGTATGCGGCAACAGCGCCCAGTTCTTTCCAGCACATTTTTTCCAGCCTCGCTGTAATCGATTCGTAGAAACAAGCCCCCCTTCAGGTGCCACCAGCGATGCACCCGCAAACTGTGCAGCGAGGGATGGATAACATTCTAACAGCTGCCCCCAGGCTTCTTCTCCCACTTCAGTTTGCTGATCCCCGTTCAACACAAACCCGGCGCTCGTAATCCCATTATTGAATCGCAACTGCCACATCCACCCTTCGCGTAACACCTGATGCAGCGCCGCGTGATCGCAGTCAAACGGATAATCAGATCGATCAACGTGACTCTGCTCTAACATCTCTGCCCACGGCACAACATTCTCAAAATGCCCATAGACGGCCGATGAATTCGTTAGAAACTTAGACTGAGGTTCTATCCCCAACGCATTCGGTACGATCCCCGCCGCCCCTGTCGCATCAATCACAAATGCCGCCTGAAGCGCAACCGGTTCCCCTTTTCTTGTTCCCGTAATCTCCCAATCTTCTGACTGCTGTAGCATCACCTCAGTCTGATCCAGATATACCACGTTTGATTTCCGAACTTCTTCAGTAAAAAATGCATCAACGTCGGCCCGATACCAGTGCGTCTCCGCCAGGGAATCACTTAAATTCGCCGTCACCAGCAATTCACTGGCATGACGCGGTTTCGCTTCAAACTGTTGATGTGGCTCATGCGAAAAATAACTGAAACCACGCTTGATACCACAGGCCAAGTCGGGATAGTCCTGCTGCCATGTCCCATACTTGCAAAATGGCTGAAATTGTGGAAGATCATACTGTTCAGAGAGTGACCGGAGCAGATACCCGGCGGCGGGTGTCGATGATTCTCCGATCGCAAAACGGGGATGCGTTCCGCGATCAATCAAAGCGACCGACAAACCGATGCGGTCCAGCAACAGCGCCGTCAGGCTGCCACCAAAACCGGCTCCCAAAATCACGATATCAAATTGCTGCATTAGAGTGGATGGATTCTTCTTTGATCAGATATTGTTACACTATTATCAAACACACATATTAACCGATTGCCAACCTAAAGGCAGGTTCAGAAGGATAGATCATGCAGATACAACCGGTTCTCATTAACGGCCAATGGATTACTTCCACAGCTTCCAAAACTTTTCAAGCCGTCAATCCGGCGACCGCAGAAGCCCTGGAATCACAGTTTCCCGTCAGCCCCTGGGACGAAATTGAATCCGCCGTCCAGGCAGCCTCCGCCGCTTCCAAAGAAATGCGTGGCTGGTCCGGAGAACGGTATGCCGCGTTCCTCGAAGCATATGCCGAAGAAATCGAAAAACGAGCCGACGCGCTAGTCGAGACTGCGAATCAGGAAACAGGCTATCCCGAATCGCCGCGATTAAGAGACGGCGAACTTCCCCGTACCACCAACCAGTTGAGACAAGCAGCCACGCACGCACGCGAAGGTTCCTGGGCTCAGCCGATAATCGACACGGGTGCTGGCATCGGCTCCCTCTTTGGCCCGATCGGTCCCGTCGCCGTCTTCGGCCCCAACAATTTCCCATTCGCATTCAACAGTATCGCAGGAGGCGACTTCGCTGCCGCCGTCGCAGCCGGTAACCCGGTCATCGCCAAAGGGCATTCGTCTCATCCTAAAACAACTCAGATCTTCGCCGAAGCCGCAGACGCAGCAGCCAAAGCAACCAACATGCCAGCTGGTTTCATCCAGCTCATTTATCGCACGAGCCATGAAGACGGCTGCCGCCTGGTCTCGCATCCACTGATGGGAGCCATCGGCTACACTGGCGGACGCAGTGCCGGTTTAACCATCAAAGAAGCCGCCGACAAAGCTGGCAAACCCGTGTATCTCGAACTCTCCAGCATCAACCCGGTTTTCATTCTCCCCGAAGCATTAACAGAACGAAGCGCCGAGATTGCAGAAGAATTCAAAGGCAGCTGCCTGATGGGGACCGGCCAATTCTGTACGAACCCGGGAATGGTCGCCCTCAAAGCCGGCGAAGATGCTGACGCATTCATCGAACAGGTGAAACAAAAATTCGAAGCGGCCCCCGCCGGCATTCTGTTAGGCGAAGGCGTCCAGAAAGGCTTCCTCTCTGGAATCGCCGCCATTCAAACCGCCGGCGCCACTCTCGTCACAGGCGGCTCAGCCTCAGACAACCCCGGTTTCTCTTGTGCCAATACCCTGTTGAAAGTCAGTGCCAGCCAGTTCATCGAAAACCCGGAAGCACTACAGGAAGAAGCCTTCGGAAACGCGTCGCTCTTCGTAGTCGCCGAATCCGACGAAGAGTTGGCTCAAATCGCAGAATACCTCGAAGGAAATCTTACCGGCTGTATTTATAGTCATACCGGCGGCAAAGACGACTCGCTCTACGAACAAGTTGCCCCCGCTTTACGACAAAAAGTAGGTCGGCTCCTGAACGACAAAATGCCCACCGGCGTCGCTGTCAGCCCCGCAATGAATCATGGTGGCCCCTTCCCTTCAACGGGCCACCCAGTCTTCACATCGGTCGGCATTCCCGCGGCCATTCATCGTTTTTCAATGCTGCAGTGTTACGATAATGTCCGCTCCCACCGCCTGCCGGAATCCTTACAACCGAAAAATCCCAACTCCGACATGTGGCGCTATATTGACGGAATGTACACACAAAGCGACTACGATGCCTGATTCCAATTCAACGTTTCTGAGTCAGATTGACTGGTTTTTGGGGAAATTCAGTGCTCAAAATCAATCTGACTCAAGATTCCGCGAACCCAGTCAGGCGAAACCACGTCTGTATGACTAAGGCTAGAGAAAATATGAATTTACAATGATTTTTTTTGCCCGTAATGTTGTGAAATCATTGTGCTTATTGCTATTATCCTGACTCAGTCATCAATCGGCCCTGTCGAGAACGTGAACCGAAACCCATCGATTCAATTTTCCAGCCGAATCAGATACAGTAAGAACTAATGAGGGCGTAGCTCAGCTGGTAGAGCAACGGACTTTTAATCCGTAGGTCCAGGGTTCGAGCCCCTGCGCCCTCATTTTCTTACTTTCTTCCCCGACAACGCTTTGCCGCGTGTCACGTCTTCACTCTATTCAGCCCCCTTTCTGATGTGATGCTTCATCATCACTGCTGAATTCCCGTAACCACCTGCTGAAAATATCTGTCTTGACCGTGTCATGGCATTTCAAATAATTCCCTGTTACCTGCGTCACGCGCGAGAACACTACTGGTTCAGCTGAAGTCCTCGAACCTCTGAGGAAATCAGCACTATAAAACCGGCTCGTTTCAGCAAGATTTGCAAAAACACTGCTCGCCCGCA
>TARA_R110002095_G_scaffold78106_3_pt1 | contig 107192 bp, 67 predicted proteins | sample TARA_R110002095 | Tara Oceans TARA_R110002095 (sample SAMEA4397255) | marine metagenome | biome: Polar Biome; feature: [SRF] surface water layer (ENVO:00010504); material: water (ENVO:00002006), including particulate matter (ENVO:01000060) such as... | depth 5 m | reverse complement strand
CGATCAACAACCATTCCCGGGACCTGTAGCGTTTTCCAATAAGTCTCGGGCAGAATAGATTTGACCTTCAAACCCAGATTGGCGATCGCCTGGTCTGAGAGGACGATCTTTTCTTTGGCTGAGTCTTTTTTATTGCCGGTCTTTTTCGATGAAGCCGCTGAACTGCTGGCTTCACCAGACTGGTTCTGTTCCAAAAGAGGCAACCAGCTTTCACGCAAAATAAATCCTGTTGCAATCAAAACAGTAATAGCGATTGCCAGGATGGGTTTCATTAATTGAAGAAGTACCTTCATGACTGTCCCTTTACAAGGCCACGGATCGGAGCTCTGAAGATCCGATTTCTTCGCGTCACGAGATCAGCTGAAATCAGAAAAAAATGTTTTCGACCTCAGAATGGATATTGAATCTGAAGAGCTTTTCGCAGCTTTACTGGAAAACAAACCAGCATGCATTGAGAAATTCATCGACGCCATAATACGAAGCAGGTCAGCAGCATGTTTGTCGAGAGACTGCCTGCACAGAAAGAGTACGCTTAAATCAAGAAAGCGTGATGGCGGACAAAGAGCGGGGTATCAGGACCTGGAGGCGCGCAGTCACGACTGTTCCATTCAGGCTTAGAATGGAACAGTGAGCAGGCCAGTGCATCTGTTCCAATAATGCTCCACTGAAAGAACAGTGAAAGATCTATTTTCAAAGTAGAACGCGAACCTGCAGTCAAGTCGGCACTGTTCAGATAAACGGCAGAGGAGTCATGATCAAACGGAGATTCCATCTGAGAAGAATTCTGCTTGTCACGATCAGAATGTGAGTCATTCTGATGTTCGTGGCTGTGAGTACCATGCTGATGAACATGCCCATGATGTTCGTCAACGGCAGATGAATTGACATGAATATGGGCGTGCAAGCCGTGTCCCGCAGGCTGGTTGCCTGTATGTGAGTGCCCGAATGTGACTGACTGAGTCAGCAGCACGAACGGGATCAAGATCAGGGATACGATTCTTCGATTCATACTCATGGTTTCGGTAGAAAACTTCGAAATGTTGAAATTATTCTAACGATCAGATTGCTAATGTCCAGACGGAACTATCAAAATGCTTTATCTACCTCATTTTGAGTCAATTGTTAAAACAGACAGGTCCTAAAAGTGGCTCCCTGTTAAAAAAGGATCACACAAAGTCTGAATACACTTGCTTAAGTGCTACGGAAACCTGCCAAGGCAGACTTGAGTTTCTGGCCTAAGCATCATCAGGCAAAAAGTTCAGCGTGCTCTCAGGCTCGATTTGGGAGCAGTTTGCTTTTTCGAATTGCCAGATCCAAGGAGACTTTTTTCGGTTTATCGGGAGCTGCTGGAAGTAGATGGGAGGCACGTCGTCAGGCTGGGTCAGGAGTCTCATGGATCTGCCCTGAGTCTGGTTACTGGTCTGGGACCTTTACAGCGATGTGGACTTCACCCGGAATAGTGGGCGCCTGCAGGAGAGTTCATACTCTCTGAGAGGGGGCCGGTATGCCCAGAAATGGTAAATCATCGTCTTCAAACCTCAAGTTATCGCGGCGCGTTTATTCTGAGGAATTCAAGCAGGATGCAGTGCGGGTGTTTGCTCAGAAGGATTATTCACGCGCTGAGGCTGCTCGGAGCCTGGGAGCCCACGTCAGCCAGATTCGTAAACGGAAAGAGAAATTCATGGCTCAGTCTCCTGTAAAGAAAGGAAATGAAACTTTTGCCTGCAAGAAAGGTTCTGTCAAACAAAGACAAGGACTTTCAACGGGCATCCGGATTCGTTGCCACTATAAAACAAAGTCATTGCTACCATCGATTCCAAGTCGAAGTGTCAATGAATTGCGATAACGTTTTTCATATGCACTCTCTTTGGAACAATAAAGCGAGTCAGCCCTTCGGTTCTCCAATCATCACACAGGTCAAACAAAAAACTCAAATACAAACACGACTGGAATTTCTGGGAAAAATCGCTTGAAGTGCATAGTAGTTTAAATGAACTGGACGTGAAGATTACTGACGTAGCTTTTCAGGTGAATTTGTAGCACATCGTGCTCAGCAAAGAAAAAGGCACCATTCCCTTGAAACAGAATCAAATTCACCATACTTCAGGCAAAAGCCCTCATAGAATAAACTTCCCATTCATCCCACCTTTAACCAAGAAACAATTGACTTTTGTCCCAGTGATTGTTTAGAGTGAAATCACTACTGAACAAATTTCCGAGATGTATACCACCCCTGTATTGAATACTCACACCTTATGCCGCCCCGGGAGAAGCTGTCGTGATGAAACCATTTCGATCTCAAATCACTTTGACTGCGTGCCTTATGTTAATGCTGATATGGACAAGTAATACAGGCTATGCACAGAACAGTCAAACCCTGATCGCCAAAACAAAGTCGCCAAACTATAAACACAACTTCAAGCACAAGATTCGCAGGTCTGCTCGCCTTGGGAATGATCTTGATAATTCAAGCCGCCCATCGAAAGATGCAACGACAAATCCGCTCAAAGATCGTCTGAAGTTCGAATTACTCACAGGCGGAAAATGGGTGACGCTCGACTCATCCAATCCCACTATCGAAACTACAAATCAGCCACTCAGAGTCTCATATGTTCCCTTAAAAGATTCTACTAAGACAGCAAAAGTGGATCTGATATTCCAAAAATATACTTCTAAACTCAACACTGAAAACAATAAAGCAACACTCTCGTTCGATCTCACCCCCTTTCTTTCACTCAAGAATGATGACGAATCGAGTATTCTGTCTTCAGAAGTAATCTCCAGACTACCAGATGGTATGTATGGCATCACGATTAGGCCAGGAAATGAGATTGATTTCTGGCTCAAAGTAACAGCCGTCCCTCCAGAGCCACCCATCATCAGTTCCATTGATACGCGGCTTGCAGAACAGGGAGAGCTGTCGCTCAAGCTGAAGAACATAGTCGTGGGTGATCAAATCAAACTATTTGTGAACGGCGAACCTGTGAAAACCGTTACCATCAGAAAAGATTCAAAGCTCGATTCCTGGCTTTCTTTTGGCAAGATACTTCCCCCTGGCTCTGCAACGATCACCGCCCAATTGAAGCGGGACAAGAAAGAAAGTGACTATTCATCAGCGGTCCAAGCAACTTCACGATCCACTGTGATCATGGCACGCAATACGGAAATGAACCTGGAAGACTTTAAAAACAAGCCAAAAAACAGCCGAGATGACGAGCGCCTGAAAGCCGTCACAGAGTTCGAATTTGTAACCAGCCTCTATTCAAAGAAGAAAAAGAAACGCGGACGCATGACCGCGCAAGAATTGGCCCAACTACTTGAAGCATTCAAAGAATCTCTTAAAAAAGAATTGAAGCAGGACCAAGATGCACAGACTCAAGAACTCCAAACGCAAATCAAATCGTTAGAAAACAAAATCACTTCCTTGCAGGGCCTGCTAACCACTCAGAATCAAACAAATATGAATCGTGATGCCGCTATTCAATTAAAACTCGACAACCTGAGTAACGATTTTAAAGTACTGAAAAAATGCTTGAAATACGAGTACTCAGGCTGGAGCGATGACCCGATTTTTGTCTGGCCTTCGCCAGATGCTATCAAGGATTCATACCTCAATAATCTGAATCAACTCACAATGCACCCGTTAGCTCTCCTGACCAGCACAATCGAAAAAAAATATAGTGCTCCAATTGCAAAAGCCTGTAATCAAACGGGACAATTTACCCTTGATATCACATTCAAAGCCATGGATTCCAATCAAGCGACAACCGAACTGATGAGAATTGTTTCGTTCTCCGAAAGTCCCCAAAAACGAAATTTCACTCTGGGGCAATTTAAGGACCAACTGGTATTTCGAATCCGGACAAACGGCACGCCTCCAGCCATGCCAAACACGCTTCCAGATGATCAAAATGGTCTGGGTAAAACGAGTGGGGGAGCTCAGGGAATTCACTTTTTTAAAGGATTGACAGCCGGAACTAATTATAATGCTGTGATCAGTTTTTACGATCAGAAACTCCATTTTTGGGTTACTCCACAATCACCGAATGATCAGTTAGTCAAGGAAGTCAAATACGACCACCCCATCTCAGCCTGGGATAATAATTATGAATTGATTCTCGGCAATGAACTCGCCGTAACTGATGGTAAAAGAAAATGGGGTGGCGAAATCCATTCCTTTTCGATCCGAGATCGAGGCGTCAAATTACCCAGGCCAGATGCCGATTGTTTCCAATGCTTATTTTCGAGCGTTACTCCCGCAGCAATAAATACAATTGCAGAGAGCTTACCTTCACCTCAATCATCGGACACATCCGACTCCGGTGACTTTGATCTTGAATCTTCCGTAAGCAAAACCATCGCGGTCAAGGAATTTGCCTTCCCGTTTCCGGCTTCGTTCCCTCTGCCACGCTATCATTACGATGGTAGCCCCATCGAAACTGAGGGGGCGGTCCTGGATCAAATGCGGTTAGCGATCGCCAAAAATGGGCGATATCAACTCGACTTCGAAACCCGAACGACAGTTCGGGCGGAAATCACGCTGCAACTGCTGGTGCAATTAGACAACGGCCAATGGTATCCTCTGACCATCCCCAAACAGACGATCGTCCCCACAGAGTATAAACGGGACCAGTCCGAATCAGCAAAATATGCCGAAAGCAAGTCCATTAAGGGCTATGCCCCCATTCTGGTCAATCGGAGTGGAGAGATCCGCGAGATCCGCCGTCGCGGCAATGCCATCTTTGGCACTCCGCCCTACATCAACTAAGTGACGATCGACAATCAGCCAGGCCATGAGTTCTATCAGTGATGATGGAACTCATGGCTTTTTTCATTGGTTCGTTGTTTATTATTACCGACAGTCACCATCACCTATTCTACCCATCTTCATTAACCGGAACCCTTAAGACCCGGATAATCGATACGCTTTAAAATATAGGAAGAATCAATAGGTGTAAATTTCAACCAGGACGATAAACAGACGTGTATAGAGATTTCACTTCAGCACTAGTGAATTTCAATCCAGATCTAAAACCTTCTCATTTTGAACAAGCATGGATGCCTCGTCATGAAGAAGTTTCTCGGTTTATTGTTGAATTGTATGGCTGTTTGCCTCTGCTCTGCCATCGGCATCGGAGCCGGCATGTACTGGATGCAGAACACCCAACAAAACAATTCCCCCGTGCCGGTAATCCAACAGGTGCAAGCTACGGGAACCGACCAATTCCCACAAGCACCCAATCTAATCAGCGTTTCCCCGGCACAAATGAAGCAAGTCACGCCGATTCCGACAACGGTAGCTCCTCGCAATCAGCGAGTTCAGCAAGTGGCTGTTCAAAGTAACGATGCTGTCGCCGACAAGAATCAAACCATCATAACCTTGAAAGTGGGTGACACAGAAATTGGTAAACTCAATCCCGATAAACCTGCCGGTACGCAGGTTCCCGCGGGAAAAGAATTTTATTTAACAGCGGATGAATTAACCAAAATTGAATTCACTGCGAAGAGACCTGATAACACTAGTAACATTACTAATATTACTGTTAATACTACGCCTGTATCCTCGATTAACGCTTCTGCTATGAGTGTAACTTGGAAACCTACTACTGCTTTATCTTTTTCAAACGGGCCTGTTGCATTAAGCATCGTACTCAAGATTGCAAACCTTCCTGCTGGAACACAAGTAGCAGACCAGACTTTCACTTTCAAACTGAACAACTACCCCATTCTGGAGTCAGTGAAAGTAACTTCTCCTACATCCGGTAGCCCGATCTCAATCACTGATGGCGGTGAATATTTTCTCCCAGGCCCCACAGCAAATCTTGAGGCTAAAATAACTGGCGAACAGATTGATTGCACACTGGCCTTATTTCGAAAATCAGGGACGACAGACCAGTTGATCAATAATCAGATAAATAAAAAACCCGCTGAGTTTGTTACCGCAGTTCGCTTTTTAATCACACAAACAGGTGATTACATCTTAAAACTCTCGCAGACAGGCAAACCACAGCCCTACAAAACTTTTGAATTCAAAATCAAAAACGTCATTCAAGATCAGCCGAACTATCCCAAAATCGAATCTGTCACCGATGTCGGTGTTTCACCTTCGCTTCCCATCCTCTACACCGCACCAAACTCCAACGCCAATGGAACTCCCTGCTATCTGCTTCGCAGTTCGAATTTGATACTCAATATTACGAAATCGAAAGACCGAACAGCCGTCTTCGAATCTCAGAAGATCGATTCGATTCCAGCGATTGCCAATCAATTCGGGTCAAAAATAAAAGCGGTCAAAGCCGAAGTCTCACCGACTGCAGAAACTTACACTCTTTCCGGATTGGAACATGGCATCTACCAGTTCCGGTTTAAAGACAGCTGGGTCAGTGAACCAGGCAAGGGTCAATCAAAAACGATTACCGTCATTATCCCCAGACCGGCTGGCTTCAATCCGCTGATTCCGGAAATCGCGTCTTACAAGAATCAAAAATATTCTGATCCCCAGACATTTTCGAACTCAAAAATCGATCTGTATAACGGGTATCTGGAATTAGCCGGCACCAAAGCCAGTCCGGACCGCGCGTTGAAATTTTTGCTCTTCAACGAAGATTCCGGCAAACTTCTGCCAGCAGCACCGCAGCAATTGAACGTAACCTATCAACCGGGGCAAAATGGTGCCTGGCAGGCAACTCTAAATATCAGTGCTATCATCAACAAGACTCCCACGACACTCTATCTCTTGCGTCAGGAAGGTGATCAGTTTGCATTTTCAAATCCTGTCACAATTAAACTTAATGCCCTTTCCTTAATGAGCGACTTTCAAGTGCAACTAAGCGCAATTGAAATCAAACCGGCAGAAGGAACTTCCCCTGATCTCACGAAAATTGTCAACTTGAACACGGACACTCCCAATATCGTCACTAACGACTCAAATGTAACCAACACACAGATTATCCTCTATTCTACCGCATCGAACTCGCCCCTTGGGTATGGGGAATTCGTCAACCAGAAAACTGTAAAACTGCTCAAGCCATTCTCCAACGGAAAACATCAACTCTATTTTAAAGCCTCTCAAGGGGAATACATCGCCCCCAATCGGAGCGAGACCTTCACGCTCAACATTCAGAAAGGCGGCTTGGAAGTGGTTGACGTTCAGCCCCCCAACTTCGGAACAGCTCCCGGCGTGGATAAGCTGAAAATCAAATTCTCACCCAAGAATCCTCTTAAATATATTGCAGATAAAATAATTGATGATCCTAAACTTAAAAAAACATTCCACCTCACTCGCAGTAAAGGAACAGGTAACTTCCTAAGTGGTGAAACGGTGACAATCACGGAGGGAGTCTACCAGTCCTACGACAACGCGGTGATTCTGACGGTCGAGAATATCCCTGCCGACATCTATCAGCTCGTGATTACAGGCAATGAGCTCGAAGACATTTTCGGCAACAAGCTAGAGGGGAACGATAAACAGCCTGGCACCAACTTTGTTCGCGTCTTGAATAAACCAGGTGGGGATTCCGCCTCTGCCAGTCGCTCTGCTTCACCGGCAGTACCCACAAGTAAATTTATAGAATATCATGAGTACGAAAAACGGGATCTCCCTGCAGATGGATTCAACCCTTCAGACAAAGTGGTCACCCGAGTCGCGCGGCTGTATTACTATCGCGATGCCCACCGGGTTGCACAGATTCTCAACTCGGAAGTTCAGTCGCTGAATCATAAAGGCTATCAGGAGGCCCAGCTGCAAGCCGATCAGGCCAGAGAATCCTACGAAGCAGCCGTCCTCAATCGCCGTCTGCAGGAAGAAAAAGCGATTCGCGCCTCAAAAGAACTGCGACAAAAAGAAAATGAATACCGCAATCAGCAACAGATTCTCAGCGGCCTGGTGCGTGAACGTGCCAACCCCGATATTGATGACACGACCAAAAACCAACTCGAGTCTGCCATCGACGATGCCCAGCGGGTCATGAACGACTTGCGCGGCGATATTTCGACACTCTCTTCTGAGATGAATACCGAAGACGACGAACTCAAAAAACTGGATCTGAAAGAAGACCAACTCAGCGCAGCATTGTTCCGCAGCGAATTGCGGGCAGAAAAAACAGATCTTTATACCATCGGAAATGGTGACCCCGAATCTTACGATGCCGTACGACAAGTCACCATTAAAGTCATCGGCGAAGGATTGATTCATCTGCGCGGGCCCATCAAAGGGGTCAACATCATCCGGACGATGATCAACCAGATCGATTCTCCCGTCGGGCAGGTTCGCATTGCGATGCACACCATCCAGGTCAACGGCGAAGATGCCAAACGCATGGAAAACGTCGCGGACCGGATTCAGAAATCAATCGACCAGAGCCGGTTCCTGACTGTACAATCCGCACAAATGTTGAGAAAAGCAATCGTGGCCGTCGCATCGGAAGTCGCCATCTCCACCTGTCAAGATGGATTCGCGATGACGCAGGAACAGCGCGACGAAAAATATCTCTACGCGTTCTTCGGTCGTGACTTCATTCAGGCATTGGAAGAAATGGATTCTGAATTCCTGCAGTCCGGGAACAAACTGCTCTCCATCCATTCCATGGACACCACCAGTCTCTCGTCTGCTCTGTTCGTGCTGGCTTTGGCCAAAAACGACATTCGGCAGCAGATCCTGGCACGTTTCTACGCCTCGGTGGAAACCGAACTCCCCAACGCGGAATGTCAGTTCCTCTACCAGGGTGGCCCCACCAAAGCAAACAAACATCCACATAAAATGAACCTGCTGGCACCGTATGCCAACTTCCAGTCCTTCCGGGGTTTCTTCGATCACGAAGTCATCGGCACCGATACTATGACGCCGCTCCAGCGCGAATTCGTACGCCTGGCACAAATTTTCAAAGCCCGATTGACCACCGAACGCGAACTCAACCTGCACGTCATGGAACGCGCCATGATCGAACAACGCGTCGGCAACTATCTGGAAGAACTGAAAGCAGCCAAAGAAAAAGAAGACCTGGAAGAACAGGCACTCGCCGAAGTACAGAAATCAGTGCAAAACAGCCAGATCAAAGTCATCCAAACCACAACCCGATTGCAGGCACGAATAGCAGAGATTAGTAATGAAAATGCCGCTGTCAGTGCAGACTTCGAATCATTTCAGGAAATCTTTGAAAATGTCGTGAATAACCTGCTCCAGGCCGCCTCTGGAGATTCTAGCATCGATATCAGGAATTTACCCACATCTAAAAAATTTGCATTGCTCCAGACTTTATTTCCGGTAAAGCAAGAAACCGGATCAACAAAATGGAGAACACTTGAAGATCGAATTTATGAAGTACTTAATGAATACTTCTCTAATAGCATGAAAAACGTCGTAGGAATAAAGTCAAGCCAATCAGTGAAGTCTCAGGAAGGCACTGAACCTTACAAGTCTTTTATTTCAAATTTAAAACAGTCACGTGGAGAATTTAAGTATGGAGGTAAGACATTCCAGTTCAACTTTTCAGAAAAAACAGGGGATGAAAAACGAAGAATGAAGAAAAAAGATGAATCAAACTATAAATTTGGTTTATCAAACCCTGCTGAATATGCTGAATTAGATCGGATCACCCAAGCTTATATTCAAAAGTCTCGAGAAGTGATTAATAAACTTGAATGGTATAACCAATCACCTGCAATGCAGGCAAAGTTAGACCAAGCTAAAAAATACCAACGTGAAATTGACTATGAAGAACGCGATTCATTCCGGGACATCCATCGAATTGCAACATCGTACTATTTGATAAAAGAAGTAAGCCAACATACAGCCTACACTTCTCGACAAATTGTGGAAAATGTTCAAGAAGTAAATGAACTACTCGGCAAAGCGGGAACGAATTCAGCAGGGATTCAAGAAGCATACTCGAAGTGGAGAGTCGTTAGCTCAAAAGTATTTTCATACTTGAAATCAGGAAACAAACAATACGAAGAGGCAGCCGAACTCTTTCAGGTCGTCGACAAATCATTCAACGAACTGTTTGAAGCGGGGCTGAAACTGAAGTTCGCTGAGCAGAATGCGAAAAACTCCCGCCTGTCGCTCGATCACAAAAAGTTCCTCGACATGCAAATCGACCAGACCGAGGATAAATTCATCGAACTGGTAGAAGGAACTCGGGCCCATACCGCCAACATCGATAACTATCTCAAGCGCATCGCGACCGCACTGGAAGACGATTTCAATACACAGTTCTATTATCCCGCGTTCAAGGAAGCCCGTGATGCCAGTCGCTACTGGAATGTTTCGTTCGGCTCGATGGAAACTTCCAGTATCCTGACCAATAACCGTTCTCTGGGTAAAGTGGCTCCCAAAGCCACGATCGAATTTGATCTTCCCAAACGGCAGTTGGCCATCATCGAAGGTATGAATATTGCCGAGGCATCCTTTAAAGAATATGGAGCTCTGGTGAATGATCCGACCTTCCTGGCGATCACTTCCATGAATGGGGGAGAAAACGTTCAGGGGGGATATACGATCAAGCCCGATTCGTTAGACAAACAGATCTTAGGACAACCAGGATCTCAAGGACAACGCTTCGGATCTGCTTTTGAAAACTTAATTCCGGACCCTGCCGTGTTCAAATTCGAAACCGGAACGGGCTTTACCGTTCGCCCCGTCATTCAGCCGGACGGTCAAGCGGTCGTCTTTGATCTGAACTATCTTTATCGTACCAACGTGCGGGAACCTGTTCGGGCGGACGAAAAACATCTGGGTCGGATCAAGGAACACTTCATCGATACCGATGTGCAACTGGGGAACTATGAACTCCGTGAAATCAGCCGCTTCGTGATCGCTCTAAAAGCCTCACGAACTGCGAATGGAGTTCCGCTCCTGTCGGACGTTCCCGGTGTGGGCGTTCTCTTCCGACCAACGCCGAGTGCTGAAAGCTCTCTGCAACAAAGTCAGATCATGAGTCAGGCCGTCATCTATCCGACCCTGTTTGATCTGATGGGTCTTCGCTGGGCTCCCGCTGTCGCCGATGTCGGCCCGCTGGAACTGTCCAACCGCGAGTTCATCTCCAAAGGCCGCGATCGCTTCCTGAAAAATCGCGTTTACGACTATGCTGGTTCTCAGGTCGATCAATTCCTGCAGATCAAAGAACCGGAACGACGCTCCGATCTTTACCGTTCCCAAGAAACCATTCCGGATGTCCATCCCAACGGATACATGGGGCCTGGGTTGAATCTCAAACGAAGTCACCTGCAGGAAAACTTCCAGCCTGAGCAACAAAATCCTTCCGAACGCTTTGTCCCCCGTTCCAACCCAGATGGCTTTAGAGACACTGACCGGGCGGTTCCGGTATTACCATCAGGTCCCGGCTTGAATTCACTGCCGCCGATCCCCTCGATAGAGTCCAATGAAACTTCAGCAATTCCGGTCCGGGATAACAGGGTTCAGCCAGCTTCCTGGACGGCCACAGATTTGTCTCCTCAACGAGAACCGACAATTGTGAGTCCGCAGCAGGAATCCCGTATTTCTTCACCCAGAAGGGTGATTAAGAACACGCTGAATCGTTCCGTTCCGACTCTTAATATACCAGAGAGATCAGCAACCAATCAACAAATTCAACAACCAAAAGCGGTACCGTCACAACCGAAACAGACCAGTATCTACAAACGGTCTGTCTCTCGAATTAAATCACTTTTCAGGAATTAAAATACTTCACTTGAATCGGTTCTTCTCACTCATAATCCATCAGATTGATTGAACATAAGAGTCTATAATGGTCATTAAATATATTGATAAGAAATCGCTGCTAAGGCTCAGCCTTGTGTGCATGGTGGTGGTTATGACAGGCACCGCATTCAGTGAATTGTTTCCCAAGCGTGTTCCAACCCGAACTTGTGGAATTCCCCATAATTATGATTACGACACACGCGCTACCTCTGCCCGCAGCCGCGTGGAATTAACGGAACAGATCATAGTTGCTGTCGAAGAGTTTGATACTGAAACAAATCAGATCCGCACCAAAACGAGAACGAGATATTTCCACCGCTCAGACCAGCTTCCCATAGTGATCCCTGCCGTACTGACTGAAACGGATTTTCGCTTTCAGGAAACCGGAGAATGGAATCTGGCAGTCAATGCGCACTTTAATCCCAGCCGGGGCGAGGCACTCACGGCGATTCAACAAGCACTCGGAAATCGACCCAATTTTCTGCATTACCTCAAAGGTAGCCGCTTTCACCTGGCAATTCGCTGTTACGCACGAGATGAGAAAAATCTGCAACGAAAATCGTTACTGGCGGCCCATAAAACCTCTTTGTTCTGGGTAAAAAGCGGAGAACCCGCTCCCCGACAGTTTACCAGCAACTGGGCTAAACCAAGTCAGTTTGAAAGAAATCTTCAGGAATATTACGACCGAATTAATCTCGTTGAAATGGAACTCTATTACGAGAAGTAAACTGCACAAATTCATTCAACATGCGAAACGTTCTATAAAAGTTTGAGGAAAGACGGATGTTCCTAAAAACGAAATTCACCTGTATTCTAAAAACAAATTTGATTCATGCCGGAATCATCTGGATCGTCCTGTTTCAAATCAATGCGACGGTCCATGCCGAGAAAAAAGCGCCTGTGCCAGCGACTCAGGAAATCGATGTCATCCTGCCCGGTGTCAGTTCCGACGGGATCCCGGCGGTGCTTGTGGAATCGGACGGAAGCAGCTCAAAAATTGAGATTCCTCCCACCGTCCTGGTTCACCGTTACTACTACACGGGAGACCGCAAGTTTCAAGGCCCTTACATTCCAGGCGGCCCTTCGATCGTTGTCGCAAATCATCCGAAGACAAAATGCCGTGTTTATGCGGATGTGCAACTTCTGCCCGGCGCTCCGGAAGTACTTTACTCAAAAGATATGATTGAATATCGCTACGGAAAAAGCCGCGTCCTCCTGTCATTCGCCCATGATGGCGGAGTGAAAGTCTCTTACAAGAATCATCTCCCGATTGGGACCACTTTCAAAAATGCGACGGCTGGAACAGCCAAAGCGACCGTGGGCGTTCTCAGTAAAACTGGCGTTCCCAAAACGACGTCACGCGTTTTCAGAACCGTGGGTGGCTACACCTACGACGCCGGGAAGTTTGTTGTCGGCAAGTCAAAACAACTGATCTCGAACACCCCTCTGTCAGGCCTGTTCATCAAAGATGAAGCAGATCTGGAGTATAGGGAGCGCAATCGAAAACTGGAGAGAGCGACTGAAAAGATTCTGCAAACAGGTGGCTCATTTCCGACAAACCGATAGTCTGATTCTTTAGTTCTTTTTTTAGAGATGTTTTTTACAAATTCTGATTTAGCTGCAAAGCTCATAGGTACCGATTTATGTAAAAAAAATTTAGAACATGATACCAAAACTGACAAGTTGTACTAAAAAACGAGCTTTATTTTGCAAAAACGTATAAGTTATAAGGGTACATATGACCTTGCCCCCCCTAACCTTGAGCCAGTTGGAACGTTAGAAATCAAAAGTGAACACCTTAAAATGTAACATAACAACTGCTATCGTCCATGGGGGCAGATTACATGTGGAGATTAACGTGTAAGCACCGGACAGAAAGCGTAGCGCTGCCGCCAGTCAGTTGAATTTAGAGAGGCGGGGATACTCCAGGCATCACATGCTAGAGCGCATCCCCTTTAACCATAGCGTCTCCCATTCTAATATACTCGGTCCAAATGGCCTTGGAGACGCTGCAGTAAAACTGGACACAGTCTAGTAATAATTAATGCTGGATCTTGAATCGCTGAAGAGTGTTTTCAGATAACGAAGCACTGTGAGCCTTTGGCCGTCAGGGGTAGATTTGGCCTGAAATAGGGATCCAAATCGTGTGCTGAAAACGAGCAAGATACTGGAAAGAAATCGAACGTGATTACCCGTTTTTTCCACAAAAAAGGTATCACCGGGAAAAATAAATTGAAAATCGGAGATTTCAAATGGGCGTAAGTATTTTTGAGAAAATAATTTAGCGGAAGTCGGGATGACAAGATTTGAACTTGCGACCTCTGCGTCCCGAACGCAGCGCTCTACCAGGCTGAGCCACATCCCGTTTTGAGTCTTATTCTAACAAGACGGAAAGTAGAATCAACGGAGCAGCGGGTGGTCCTATTCCCTCTTTTTGAACAATGCAATCTGATTACAGAGGCTCATTGTTCGCTTGATTTCAATGTCATGTCCCAGGTCCCCGTGCATTGATTTTTGCGGCATGGACACTGGGCTTAGATGCCGCTCTCGAACTAGTAGGGTTGTAGTACGGGAGCACCTGCTGTTGCCGGTTGCTCAGAAGGGAAATGAGCCGGATCGACGTTTACTGGTTCAGGATAAGCAGCCATAGCGGGGACTCCCAGCTGGACTGGTTGACCTGCGACGCCGGGGGCGACCAGCATTGATTGTGCTGCCATTGACTGACTTGAAATTGCTGATGCATGGCTCATCTGTGGGGCGTTCATCATGGCGATGGTACCTGATGACGCGCCGTTGGTGTAAGTGGGGAGGGGGTGAGTGTAACTGGCCTGTGCTGTGCGAGTTTGATAGCGGAACAAGCTGTTCCCGTTGCCAACCGGGCCATGCTCCCAACCTTTGGCCACAATGCGATTCTGAGAGCTGTTGGCTGAAGATGGTTTCTTGATAGAAGCGATTCTTGACTGGACCTGTGGTTGATACCACTCTGTATTCAGAGACTGCTGATACATGGCAAGTGCTTCATCTGAGCGGCCTGTCTGCTGATAAACCTGACCTAAATGTGCGAGAACTTTGGGGTGGTTTGGATCGACATTCGATGCAGCCTTTAATGATTGTTCGGCACCGTTAATATCACCAGACTGTTCGAGCAACCAAGCCATTTCCAGGTGAGATTCTGCGACATAGGGTTGAGTGTCCCGCCATGCAGTGATGTGTTGCACTGCTTCCTGTTGGCGGCCCTGAGTGATCATTAACTCTGCCAATCCATGGTGAGAAGGCTGATGCGAGGGATTCAAGCGTAGTGCGTTGCGGTAGGTCTGTTCGGCGCCCGCCAGATCGCCTTCCTTTTCCATGACGACGGCAAGGTTGTGGACATAGTCCGGATTGCCAGGATTATCAGCAATCGCACGGGTGAACGAGGCATGTGCTTGCGCGTATTCGCCACGTTGGTAGTATCCATTTCCCATTTCATTGCTGGCGACACCATGCATTGAATTGCAACCAGTCAATCCAAGTGTGCCCAGTGAAAATAAAATGGCCAAACTGCTGATAAGTGAAAATCTAATCCGAGTTGAGTGCATCGTGCACATCTCCATCGTTTGTAAGCATGCATTCAGAATCCGTTGCTGAATTTCACGCTGCCGGAAAAATGGTTTGGAGAGGTTTTAAAAGTTGAATTTGTATTTTTGATTATGAAATGAGAATGAGGAAGGTGTCGGGACGATATCAGTCCCCTGAATTTGCAGCAAGAGGAATTTGAGGATTTTTCGTTGAAAATCTGGTGTGAAGGGAAAAAATCATTACGCTGCTAAGTATCTTCTGAAATAGAAGATAGAGCTAATTTAATCAGCCTTGAGCTGGAGCGGACATGGGGGGCACAAGTTATTGTTGTGGCGGGCTGACTGGCTTAGTTGGAGGAGACGGGGGGACTTCTTTGGGTTCCAGTAATGCGCCATGCTTCTCGATTTGAGAAAACCAGCGTCGGGCTGTTGCGCGTCTTTGTGTTGGTGTGGCAATCGCAGAATAATCGATCTCACGGCCTGTCAGCTGATTGATATAGTTGAAGGCCAGTTCTCTAACGGCAACATGATTGTGTTCGAGCCATTCGACAAGTCTTCCTGAAATGAATCGATCTTGCGCGTCTGTAGTCTGGAATCCCCACAACAGACGTTCCATGATTTCTGCCATTTCGGGAGAAAACTGTTTTTGTAACGCCGCTTTCAGAAGTTCTCCGTTGTTTGGATCGCGTGGCAGCCAGTTTCGGATACCGTTAATCGCTGCGATACGGGACTCATGGTGGTCCACTTCGTCAAGCACTTTTACCAGTGCCTGATAGCGGTTTGTTAATGACAGTGATTTCGTGGCCAGATCAGAAATGTTGGGCTTTAAGTCTTTTGTAATTGCTGGCATGGTGAGGGAGACGAGTTGGTCGTCATTCAATTCTTTGACAAACGCGGCAGTTAACCGGCGTGAGAGATACGAATTGTCTTTGTAGTCCGGTTCAACCCAATGTGGAACACGTAAGGGTTTCTGTCGATCTGAGGGGTTGATGATACCGGCGGCGCGGTCTTTGGCTGAGAGCGACATCCACTGACCGGCATCAATGGTGTGAACTTTCCCTTTTCCATCGGAGAAACGAATCATTCCTGAGTAGGCATAGAGTGTGCCTGTATAATTATCGGGCCCCAGTGTTTCTCCCGGTTTGGTTGGCTTGACCGGGTTGATCTCAATTCCGCAAACACTGTCTCTGGTGACAAGTTCAATCCGCCAGAGTTCGTCATTTACCTTGATTGAGAGCGTGGGGCCAGCGGCATCTTTTGCATCATTCAGGCCTCGTGAGGCTTCAATGCGGAGTCGGCCTTCCTGTATCTGAAACCCCATGTCTGCGGCTTCATTTTTGCCGATATAAGTGACTGAAGTATCTGGCAGGAGAACAACTTTGCAGAATGCCTCGGGGATATTGATCCGTGCTGTAAACGGCTCGGGTGATGCGACTAGGGAGCCAACCTGAATTGGGCTGACTTTGGAGAGAATCACCCAATCATTTTTGTCTGCGAGTTCATGTTTTTTATCAACACGTGCCAGGAAGAACCCATCTTCTGATTCAATTTGGGCGGCTGGTGCCTGTTCGGCGATGTCTGCCAATTCGATTTTGGGTGGCTGTGGCGTTTTGGGTTTCTTATCGAGGTTTGTCATGGCGACTGTTTTTTTATCGGGAGCCGTCGCAGGGGGAGTGGGCGTCAGCGTTTCTCCATTCTTTGTGATTTTGGGGGTAGTTGAGGGTAAGTTCGTCACCGGTGGTTCTGTGGGGACGACTTTTGCTGTCGCACTATTTTCGGCATCAGCGGGTGGCGGTGCATCGAAAGCTGGGGGTTTGTTGTTCATTGCGACAGGCTGACTGCTGGGGCTGGAATTTACATCAGGCGTCTTTGGTGCCGGCTGTATTTCTGGCTGCACAGGAGTCGTCGGGGCTGGTGATTCTAAATCAGTGCTCGATTCTGGCTGTTTGGCGGTAGCTGAGAGATCGACTTCCTGGTTTTCAGGAAGGTTGCTTGCCAGTTGTGTTTGTGTATCACGGCCTGAGAAAAGTTCCGGGAAAAATGTCTCGTCTCCAAAGAAGAGACCTGCCCAGACGGCACCGGCGAGCAGGACCAGGAAGTAGGGAGTAAAGCGTTTCCAGAGGGGTTTGGTTTTGAGGTAATCAGGTATGCGGGAAGAAAATGGTTCTATGTCTTCTGCAGGGACGGTCTGTTGACTGCCCGGACTTTGATTTCTTAATGGAGAGGATGGTGTATGTTCTACTGGTTCAAAAGTGCTCTCGCTCTGGTCTGATTCATTGACGCTGGTAGTATCGAGGCTGTGGTCACTAGAAATCGGCCCCAGTGCATAAATACGTTCTCTGGTATTAGGGTTGATGGTTGCCGGTTCTCCCAGAACCAGTGTCAAAATTTGATGAGAGGCTGCTACTTCGACCAGATTCACATCGGAGTTCAAGCAGATTTTTTCCACGTCGGCCACACTTTCTGGTGAGAGTGTGTTGTCCAGATACTCGGCGATCGAATTTGGATCTGGGCTGGAGCCGGGGCCTTCCACTTCTGGTGCCGTCAGGCGACGCCGGCGCAAAACATCTTTGATTCTCTCAACAAGTGAGGAAGCGTAACTGCTTTCTTCCAGCTTCTGACCAATCTCTTTGATTTGAGTTGGCTCGAGAACATCGTCGAGATAAGCAATTAATGTTCGCAGTGTTAAACGCATGGGGCACCATCGTCTTTGAGTGTCTTATGGGAATCCGAGAAAAACGGCCTCTACCATAGTTAGTGACCTGGCAGGCTGCATTCCGTACAAAAAATGTCTTAAAATCCCAAAACTCGTGAACACAGTGCCTGTGCTATGCTTCGTAAGCTCTATCCAGGAAGTTGTTTAGGGCAATTAGTTCGCTTTGGGAGAGTTGGGTTTGTTTTTTTGTACGGTCTGTTGGTCCGGTCCCTGAATGATCAGCGGGACAAAGAGTTCGGGGAAGTCGGCGTCGTTTGTTTTGATGACAATCAGGCCATTGTGTTTTCCCGGGGGAACAATGTCTTCCACAATCACTTCCAGTTTTTGCTGACGCAGTCCGTCTTTCTGTTCCAGCTTGCCAAGTTCTACTTTGGCGTACTTAGAAGTGCTTTCTACGCTGATGATTTCAAAATCTTTGCCAGATCGATAATCGGAGACTGTTATTGGATGTGTTGTGCGGCCTGGTGTGAACTGGTAGATCACAAGCGCTTTGGGTTTCACGACGAGCCTACGGATGGGAAGTTCCAGTTTGAGCGTCAGTCGGGTTGTTCGCTCCTCGGAATCCTCATAGCGGAAATCAACGAAGTATTCTTTCTGACCAGGAGATTCGCCGGCAGTTTCCATCTTCAGTTGGAATTCTCCCGCTTCATTGGGAAGGTAGACCTTTTTTTGCAGTTGTGGGTTCAGGCAACCACAGCTGGGAATAAGTTCTTTAACCGTAACGGTATGCTCGCTGAGGTTTTTGAAGCGAAATCGTGCGCCGACAGTACGCGCCGTTTCTTTGACGAGTCCTGTATCAACCAGATACGTTTCAAATGCGAGAGCCGGTTTGGGTTTACCGGCGAGTGATGGTTGAACGCGTGAACCAGTCCAGTGGGCGAAGATAGCTGTGGCGAAGGGCAGAATAGCCAGACTGAGTAGGATGCGTCTGGTCCATTTTGAGTGTGTGATTTTATCGCGCATGGCTCGCGTGCCTGTAAAAGGTTGACCTGGTAACTTATTTTCCAAACTGTGCGTATCATTAGCACAATGCCGGGTTTAGGGCAAGACCTGCTTTCGTGTGCTTCCTGTTCCGAATCTCAAGTCTCCACTGTTGATTGGACATCGGAATTTCCTGCTGTTGATTTCAGACTACTCATTAAGAGCAATCCCAAAAGCATGATGCCGGCACCAACCCAATATGGGGATGTGATACTGCCCTGGATCGCGCCATTTTGGGTTCCCTTAAACAGAACGATCCCTGCCAGGGGACCGAGAATTCGGGCGAGAGCCGAGATACTCTGGCCGATTCCGAGCACGCCTCCCTGCTGATCTTCTGAGGTGTTTAAGGATAACAGTGATTGCAGTGAAGGGGTGGTTGCAGAAAAGCCAACGACCGAGATGGGCAGGACAGCATAGAGCAATATATACGATCCAGAGTTCCCGGCTACACCGATTAAGAGCAAGCCGATTACCATCAGAATGATCCCTGCCAGACCCATGCGATATTCGCCAACTTTGGGGATCAATCGTCTGACCAGAAATCCCTGGCTGAGTGTTAAGATGAACCCGATATAAGCGAAGATAAAAAAGTTACTGCGGGCAGCGAATCCCAGCTCTTGAGTCAGCAGGGAGAGTGTTGACTCAAATTGGGCAAAGGCAAATGTTGTCAAAAAGCTAGTGAGCAGAATTAAGCCAATGCGTGGTCGAGAAAGCGCATGTCGGAAGCTACTGACGTCGAACCAGTGGTGACGTTTTGCCAGTGATTTGGATGTTTGTTTATTGAGCGACTCCGGCAGCTTGAAGATGGAGAGTAGGGCGGCCATTCCGGAAAGAACACAGGCGACATAGCCGGGCGCTGCACTGGGCGTTGCGCCGGTTTCTGCCGAGACAAATGCCGCACCGATTAAAGGTCCAAAGGTGAAGCCGATTCCAAATGCCGCACCGATAAGCGCCATGCCTTTGCCGCGTTCTTTGGGGCCGGTAATGTCTGCGATGTATGCTTGTGCTGTGGGAATGGTAGCGCCGGCGATTCCGGCTCCAATGCGTGTGATGAATAGCCAGGATAATGCGCCGATGCCTAGAAATACGCCTTCTTTACCCAGCGACGTCGCGAAGCCGAACATGCCGTAAAACACAGTCGAGCCGACTAATCCCAGAATCAGAATCGGGCGACGGCCAACGCGGTCCGAAATGCGTCCCCAGATGGGGGCGAAGATAAATTGCATCGCAGAAAACGATGCCATCAACAGTCCCAGTGTGCCACCACTTGCTTCAAAGTGTTCTGCGTATCGAGGCAGTAATGGTAAGACGATTCCAAAACCAAGCAAATCGATAAAGACAGTTACAAAAATGAGAAACAGGCCTGCCTTGCGTCCTTCCGACACGTGGGTCCCCTTTGAACTTATGGTCTAGTGTAACTAAAAAGAAACAATGCCGAGGATGAGTTTCCTCGGCATTGCTGGATCATGATCGAATTAGACATTGAATACAATAGACAACGGTCAGGCTGTTTTGTCTGCAAAATCATCTTCCGGAGTGGCAGGATTTTCGGGGTCAAACCATTCCGGTTTGAATTCAATCCGAATCTTGTGTTTCATGGCCAGGTTGGAAGTCAGGGCCATGATCGCATCTGCCATCGCGACGGTTCCGTTGCACTTCAAGCCGCCTTCGTAAGGGCCGTTGAAGTTATTGGTACGGATACAGTGGGCGAAATGTTCCATTTCTTCGGTGTAGCCACGACTGATTTTGTCGCCAACCGCTTGATTGACATCCGAAGCGGCAGCAGAAGGGGCCGTCGTTTCGTAGGCGTCAAGAACCGGTCCGCTGCCATCACTGGAGTTAATGACCCACAGACGTTGGTCTGGTCCTCCACCGCCGGTGGAGGGGCTGGATTCCTTAAAGAGCAGCGCTTCTTTTTCAGTCTTCATGATCAGTGTACCACGGCTACCCAGGACGGTTTCTCCATAAGGTTCCCAGCGGTTGGTGTTGATCGATGAATAGGTCACGATGCAGATATCGCGTGGATTGGTTTCCGGATCATAATGAGGGCCGGGGAATTCGAAGGTGACATAAACGTGATCATCGATTTCACGATCGTCTTCCTGTTTATCCTTCGAGCCAATCCCTTTCACACCGTAGAAGTTTTTTCCGCCGTAACCTTGAACGGCCAGCGGATGAACTTTACCCAGAAAGATACTGCAGGCATCGAGCTGGTGGCTTCCGAGTTCGGCCATCAAGCCACCGCCCGTTTTGTTGTACAGACGCCAGTTGATCAACTCGTCCATGTTGTCGTAGCCGTACTCTGCGACTTTTTCGGCGAGTTCCTGTGTGTCTTCTTTGGGAACACTCTTGCGCCAGCTGTCGCGTCCCGGGAAGCTGTTATTGCGGTGCCATTGGGCACGAATATGTCGAATATCGCCGAGTTCACCTTGTTTGACGAGCTCGTTGGCATTCTCATAGAGCACGCTGTAATGACGTTGGTGACCGACGGCCAGCAGTAATTTCTTTTCGTTGGCTTTTTTGATGAGCTCTTTGCATTCGGTAATATTGTGGGCCATCAACTTTTCTGACAGAACATGTAAGCCAGCGTCGAGGGCCGCCATCGCAATGGGAGCGTGCTGACTCAGGGGAACAGCGATGATGACCGCTTCCAGACCGAGTTGTTCTTTAGCGGCGATTAGTTTTTTGTGATCGTCGAACTGTTTGATTTTTGAAGCTTTTTCCTGACCGAGTTTGTCGATCAGTCCCACGCGATGCTCATTGCCGTGTCCGTGAAATGCTTTGTGGCGGTTGGTAGGACGCAGGTCGGCGATCGCGACGATTTCCATGTATGCAGGGGGATGCTGCGTGATCAGCACGCTACCCTCATCACCGGTTCCAATGAATCCAACTTTGACTGGTTCGCCTTTGAGTTTTTCATACCCAAAATAAGCTGCTCCTAATCCGGTGCTCGCAGCAGCGGCTCCCACGATGAAATCACGCCGTGAAAACGCAACCGCTTCATTAAAATTGTCTTTGCCGATTTGTTCCTGTTCGGGAGTTAATTGCATATTTTTGCTCCTGATACGCAACGCGTATCGATTACCGGTAGGGAGGAATGATTTATTCAGTTATAGGTGGAAACAAGGCGGTTGTTAGATGTACCCTCGTTTCCTACGAAAATTTCCACTTAATCAGTGAGTTTACTTTGCCGATTTTTTCTTTTTATGGAAAAAGCGATATACCAGGCCGTCGATACCAAACCAAGTCCCTGTCGGCAGGGCGGCAATGGCCAGCAGGGCGATGACTTCGATCAGATTTTTATTAATGATAAAACTGTGTTCAGGTCCTGGTGCTTCAGGAACTCCCGGCCAGGGGGGCATGACCAGATAGAACGAGAACAACATGCCTGCAGCGCCGATGGCGGCGATTCTGGTTCCGAAGCCGACTAGAAGCAAGATTCCCAGGATTGTCAGGCTGGCAATGGTCATCATATTCACACGGTGGATTTGTGTGTCTTCGTGAGGGACGGGGCCAGCCGCAATTTGCTCTGGTGTGAGCAGTTTGTTGGCTTCGGTTTCCATTTCCTCTTCCATGGCGCGAATCGGATTGACCAGGTCGGCTTTCAACTTCTGGATCTCGGCCCAAAGTTTGTTGAGATGATCGACTTTAAATTGCTGGTCTGCCTGAGTCAGTTTTTCTTCGTAACGATCCAGGTTGATCTTGTATTGCTCAATCTTGCCGATTCGTTTGCCATCGATGGTGCCTTCCTGCTTGACGTTGATCTGGCCAGCCAGTTCCGGATTCCCTCGTAGCGATGCCTGCATTTGTTCAATGTAACTTAGGCGGGCAGAGCGGGCGTAGACCTTGTCCACAGCAACGTAAAATTCACGATCAAGGGCTGTTCCACCTTCGAGTTTTCCGTTAGGACCTTTTTTGACAGGCACCATGGATTGCAGGCGTTGTTTTTCCGCGGGAGTCAAGTGTTTCTCACCATCGACAATCAAGCGTTTTCTTTTTGCGTCGTATTTTACAACATTCCCCAGGCTGCCTCTAATTTTTACTTCTGGTGGGAGAGCACTGAGCTCCGCTGCAAAGGACGGGCTGCCAATGACCATCTGGTGCAGTTTTGCTTTCTGGGCATTGGTCAGATTCGGGTGGTGATTCAGGAACCGCTGTTCCCAGGCGAGCCACTTTGCTTTGACTTTGTCAGCATCCAGCCAGTTCAAGTCATTGGGGTCGCCGGTCATACTACGGAAGTGATCACGGAAGGGACCTTTGGCGTTATTCAGATAGCCGGCCGCCGTCCAGGGACGCGTGGAGCTCAGGCTATCTATTTTCCAGAGTCCCTCATAGAGCAGTTGCCAGCCGATTGCGAGTCGTAAAACAACAATAAACAGGATCGCGATCCCTGAGATTTTCTTTAGATCTTGCACTCGTAAACCCTCTGTTCGTTTAAGGGGATTTTAATGTTTTGTTTCGTATTGTCTGTATGTTAGGAACTCTTTTTTTCGTCTTCAACATCTGAATTTCAAATGCATGAAGTCGAACTACATCTGGAATGTCGTCCACGATCACATCACGTTTTCGTTGCTGTTGCGAGTCGCTCAAGCATTGAAGGTTAGTTTGCGTGTGTGTCTGTGATTTATTCTATCAAGAACATGATCTCTGGCGTGGAGCCCGGCAGAACTCTGACTGCCGATTCCGTACGCTTTGTTAAGAGCAGCTGAATCAACACCGAGATCGGAAACGTTCTATTAAGATTCCTTTATAACGACAAATCATTGTGACAACAATTGGTCGCGATCCAGGAACAGAAACTCATTCGGAATTCCGCGAATTACCGGGGAGAGTTTTCGGCCTTGGGAGGGTGGTGGAATTAAAATCGTACCGACTTCACTATGATTATCGCAATACTCCAGGGCTTTTTCGATACCGATTACGTAAAAAGCAGTCGAAAGTGCATCGGCTAACGCTGCATTAGGGGCGATAACCGTTACAGACAGCAGTTCTGAGACAGGCCAGCCGGTTCGAGGGTCCAAAATGTGGCCATAACGCTTTCCAGCGTGGCGAAAATGCTGTACTGAAGATCCGCTGGTCGACATGGACGTATTTTGCAGTAATACAGTTCCCAGACGCTGGTTTGTAAACAGCGGGTTTTTGATTCCGATGGGCCAGCCAGGAAGTTGATTGTGTGTGCCTCGGGCCAGAATACTGCTGAAACCACCATAAAACAGCCAGCTTTCGAGTTCTTGTTCTGTCAAAAACTGTCCAGCGACATCAAGGGCATAGCCTTTGCCGATGCCTCCCAGGTTGAGTTCATTTTCAGGCGAACGAAATTGAATGGTTTGAGCAGAGTTGTCGAATTGAAACTGGTCGATGCCGGTATGTTTGAGGCGATCGTCAATTTCCTGCTGAGAGGGGATGCGTCCCTGTTGTCTGCACTCTCTCCACAAAGCAATTAAAGGGCCGGATGAAGGATCGAAACCTTCTGCGGTATCCAGGCAAATTTGACGCGACTGATCAAGAATTTCGAACAGCCTGGAATCCATACCTGCAGGAGCAGCCGCAGCCTCGGCATTCACACGCGACATTTCGCTGTCGGTTCTGTAAACGGTCATCAGCTGCTCCAGCTCATGCAGCAAGTTCAGCGCATCCGAGGCGTGCATGACCTGCGAGCTGGGGCCGGGGTTCATGACGACAGCAAATTCGGTCGCCATGGCTCGTGTACTCAATCGAATTGTTGAGCCACCCGTCGGTGCCTCAAAGTCTTCCGTCACTTCATTCAGATAGTCCGCCAGATGGTCTCCGGCTCGCTCCGCGGCTTGCTTTAGAACGCGACCCGTCAGGAAATCACGACGATTGCTGTTCGTTTTTTTCTCAGACATAATCGCAGATTAAGGCCCTAGAAAAATGCCTGAACTTCAACGCTGGCGTGGCAGTCACTTGGAGCTGGCAAGTGACTGTTGCAGCCGGATTATTCCAGCTCAAGCAAAGGACGTAAAGTAAGGCACGGTTGCAGCCCGCTCTTTGATTTCAGACTCACTTTTCAGCAACTGTGCTAAGAAGTCATAGGTGCCAGAGATCAAGGCAGACCTGGCATTGTCGGGTAACGTACAATCGAATTCTTGATCACCGCAGCGGATTTTCATTGTTGAGAGGTTGACTGAGATCTCCTGGTCCGGATGGTCTTGAATTTCACGATTCAGAACTTCCAGTGTTTCGCGAGAGGCACAGACAGCGGGAACTCCCAGTGAGGTGCAGTTTCCGAAAAAGATTTCTGCGTAGGACTCGGCGATGATGGTTTTGATTCCCCAGCGAATCAGTGACTGGGGGGCATGTTCGCGAGATGAACCACAGCCGAAGTTGCGGCCGCCGAGTAGTATTGATGCATTTTGAAATTGTGGTTTATCAAAAGGATGGTCCGGATCTTGTATGCGGTCGTCTTCGAAGGCGTGTTCTCCCAGGCCATCAAAAGTAACGCAGCGTAAAAACCGTGCGGGGATAATTCGGTCTGTGTCGATATCATCCAGTAAGAGCGGGATACCAGTTCCGGTGATGCTTTCAATTTTTGTCATTTGTCTGTCTTTGTCGTTTTATAATAATTTGGTGTCTGTTGTTTTTGAATTCGAGAATTAAGCAGTCACTGCGTTTAGCATTTCTCGTACATCCGTCACGCAACCATTGATGGCGGCAGCGGCAACCATGGTGGGGCTCATCAGTAGTGTGCGTCCTGTCGGGCTGCCTTGTCTGCCTTTGAAATTCCGGTTACTGGACGAAGCACAGAGTTCGTTGCCGACCAGTTTATCCGGGTTCATTGCCAGGCACATGGAGCAGCCAGCTTCTCGCCATTCAAAGCCGGCATCCGAGAAAATTTTGTCGAGCCCTTCTTCAATGGCCTGTTTGCGAACGAGCTGTGAACCGGGAACGACCAATGCTTTGACATGTTCGGAAACATGACGTCCCTCGACAACTTTTGCAGCTTCTCTGAGGTCGGAAATCCGTGAATTTGTACAGGAGCCGATGAAAGCAACGTCGATTTTTTGCCCTTTGATCGGCTGGTTTTCTTCGAGATCCATGTACCGAAATGCTTCTTTGATCAGTGTTTGCTCGTCTTCTGGGTAGCTGGAAATGGGGGCCAGGCACTCGGATATCCCCACTGATTGGGCAGGAGTAATACCCCAGGTGACAGTCGGTTCGATATCTGCTGCATCGAATTCAACGACATCATCAAATTTTGCATCAGGGCCGGACGCCAAGCTGAGCCACCATTCGGCGGCTTTGTCGAATGCTGCTCCTTCTGGAGCGGAGGGGCGGCCTTTCAGGTAATCGACGGTGGTCTGGTCGGGGTTGATGTAACCACAGCGGGCTCCCCCTTCGATGCTCATGTTGCAGACCGTCATGCGTTCTTCCATCGACATGCGATCGAAGACATCACCGGCATACTCGTAGGCGTAGCCCACTCCGCCTTGGACGCCCAGCTTTCGAATAATGTAAAGTGTTACGTCTTTTGCGGTTACGCCTGGTCCGAGTTCGCCATTCACTTTGACCTGCCGTACTTTGGGACGCCCTAGAGCCATGGTCTGAGTTGCAAGGACATGAGCGACCTGGCTTGTCCCGATTCCCAGAGCAATTGAGCCAAATGCTCCATGGGTACTCGTATGGCTGTCACCGCAGACGATGGTCATGCCTGGCTGGGTCAGACCCTGCTCAGGTCCGACGACGTGGACGATTCCCTGGCGGATATCATCAACATCCAGCAGCGTGACGCCAAACTCACGACAGTTTTTTTCAATGGCTGACATCATCTGTTCTGCAAGATTGTCTGCGAAGGGGCGGGCCTGGTTTTGTGTCGGGACGATGTGGTCTACCGTCGCAATAGTCCGTTCGGGGAACAAAACTGTCAGGCCACGATCACGCAGCATCTCAAATGCCTGGGGGCTGGTGACTTCATGAATCAGGTGTAAGCCAATTAATAACTGGTCCTGGCCAGACTCAAGGGTTTTAACTGTGTGTAAGTCCCAAACTTTATCGAACAGGTTTTTTGTATTACTCATCTTTTTTTTTGTTTCGTTTTAACTCGAATTTTACTGACAGATGACGTTTCAATCGCGACGGTCGTTTATTGCTTAGGTCTATTTCAGGTGACACAGAGGTGGGCTAATTGGTCCCCTGTATACCTATGGCCATGTCTTCGGAGTAAGAAATCGCGACCAAGAACCTTACACAATTTGGTCCTCTAATATAAGGTATCCAAGCCTGCCAAATCCAAAAAACTGCAGTCAAGGATAGTGTGAATTCAAATAATCAGGAGAATCCATGCCCGGTACATTGCAGTAATTACTGATATTATTGCAAATTAGTCAGCAATTTGTTTAACATTGTAGGAATTTTGTAGAGTAAAAGGGGCAAGAATTTTAAAAAGGTGTGCTGGAACCGTTGTGTATTGTTCAGACAGCTTTTAAACTCCACGACTTGATGCAAGTTGTTGCCTCATCACAACTTTGCGAACACCAACATCAACAGGAGTGTAGGGCATTGGTCTTAACCTACTGTCGTTGTTCGGTTTAGGTTCCGGTTTTGCGCTCGTTTTCTGCCGAGGACGGGCTGGTTTGAGGCAGTGGTTTATTGATAGCGATTTAATTGAGACACCTGTTTTTTAGTGATTAGTAGTCTGGATATCAAAAGTGTTTGAGGGATTAACGTCCAATCTGAAAAATGCACTCAGCGGTCTTGCCCGTGGTGGGAAACTCACCGAAGGCAATATCCGTGATGGATTGCATGAGGTGCGCCAGGCATTGCTTGAAGCAGACGTTAATTACGAAATTGCCACCAGTTTCATCGAACGCGTGACCGAACAGGCGGTTGGTGAAAAAGTTCTCAAAGCGGTCCGACCTGATGAGCAGATCGTCGGAATTGTTCATCAGGAATTGATCAACCTGATGGGGCCGGTCGAACCTGGATTCACTTTCCGACCTTCCGGTATCACGGTCATCATGATGTGCGGTCTGCAGGGAAGTGGTAAAACCACAACCTGCGGAAAGCTGGCCCGGCTCTTAAAAGAGCAGGGGCGTAAGCCGATGCTGGTAGCAGCGGATTTACAACGTCCCGCGGCGATTGAGCAGTTGAAGGTCATCGCCGCTCAGGTTGATGTCCCCGTGTATACAGAAGCACCAGAAGGCAATAATGCCGTTAAGGTCTGTCAGAACGGGCTCAGTCAGGCTAAAAAACTAGGCAACGTTGATACGGTAATTCTCGATACAGCCGGTCGTCTGCACATTGACGAACAATTGATGCAGGAATTGGAGCAGGTTGAACGGAAGCTCCAGCCAGATCAGGTAATCTTCGCCTGTGACGCGATGACAGGGCAAGATGCAGTCAACAGTGCCAAAGCATTTAATGAGGCTTTGGAACTGGACGGCGTGATTCTGACAAAGCTGGATGGTGACACCCGCGGTGGTGCCGCCCTGACAGTCAAAGCGGTCACAGGCGTCCCCATCAAATTTATCGGTGTCGGGGAAGCACTGGATCGTCTGGAACCGTTTCATCCTGACCGGATGGCGGGACGTATTCTGGGAATGGGTGATGTCGTCTCACTGGTTGAGAAGGCGCAAGAGCAGTTTAACGAAGAGGAAGCTGCTGATCTCCAGACTCGGATGGCAGAGGGAAAATTCAGCCTGAACGACTTTCAGAAACAGATGGCAACCATTCGAAAAATGGGGCCGATGCGGGAGATCATGAAAATGATTCCTGGTATGGGCGGTCTTCTGGATACGAATCCGGATGTCGATCCTGGTTCTGAGATGAAGCGAATTGATGCGATTATCAGTTCGATGACGCCAGTGGAACGCGAAAACCCCGAGCTGATTGATCATAGCCGGCGTCGCCGGATTGCGATTGGGAGTGGATCTGATCCCTCGGATATCAGTCGGCTGGTGAAAGATTTTAATAACATGGCTGGTGTCATGCAGAAAATGGCCGGCATGGGCATGCGTGACAAGATGAAAGCCATGCGTGAGCTGTCTTCCGGTGGGATGATGGATCCCATGGGGGGCATGAGCAAACAAAAGGAACGCAGCAAACGCGGCGGTGACCCGATTAAGCTGCGAGAGAAAAAGAAAAAAGATAAAAAAGCAAAAAAGAAACAGCGTAAGAAGAACCGTTAGTCGGACTAATGGGGTCGATGGCTGTTTCGAAAATATTACAAATATTTGTATCTTCCATAAGATAAGAGTTCGTTTCCAAAAGGAGAAATTAGTGGCAGTTCGTATTCGTATGAAAAGAATGGGTCGTAAGCATCGTCCCTTCTATCGTATTTGTGTAATGGATTCACGCAAACAACGTGATGGTGCAGCAATTGAAGAAATCGGAACTTATGATACTTCCGTTGCTGACAAATCAAAGCGTGTCACAATCAACATGGAGCGTGTTGATTACTGGATGTCAGTCGGGGCGCAACCTTCTGACAATGTTGCTACGCTGATCAAAAAAGTGAAAAAGAACAAGTTCGGAACAGCGGCTGCGCCAGCACCTCTGATTGCTCCCAAAGAGCCCGAGCCGGAACCAGAACCAGAATCTTCGGAAGCAACGACGGAAGCTTCAGCCGAAGAAGGTACTGCTACTGAAGAAACCCCCTCAGAATAAGTTTCTGAGTCGATTCGTTATAGGACCGCTCTTTGAGAGAGCAAAATGCGATTTGATATTCTAACCTTGTTTCCCGAACTGTTTGATAGCTATCTTGAGCAGGGGTTGCTCAAGCGAGCGATTCAAAATCAAATAGTTGAGATTCAACGTTGGAATTTTCGAGACTGGGCAACAGACAAGCACGCCTCGGTAGATGACCGCCCTTATGGTGGCGGTCCGGGGATGTTGATTGGTTGTGATACGGTCTTTCAATGTGCCGAGCACGTTCGGGAAGAGGTTCCTGAGCCTGGCAAATTGATTATGCTGACTCCCCAGGGGAGAACGTTGAATCAGAGCCTGGCTCAAGAGCTAGCAAAAGAACCGCAACTCACATTGCTGTGCGGAAGATACGAAGGATTCGACGAACGAATCCGCATTGGCCTTGAGCCAATGGAAATATCGGCTGGTGACTTCATTACCAACGGAGGGGAAGTGCCAGCCATGTTGATTATTGAGACTGTAATCCGGTTGATTCCCGGAGTATTAGGCGATGAAAGCAGTGCCAAATACGATTCGTTTTCTGAATCGGGACTGCTGGAGTATCCTCAATACACGCGGCCTCAAAACTTTCGTGGAATGGAAGTTCCGGAAGTGTTATTAAGTGGAAATCATCAGGAGATTGCACGTTGGCGGCACGAACAGAGTTTGAAACGAACTCGCGAACGGCGTCGAGATCTTCTGACGGAATCGGAATCAAATTCAAGTTGAACTAAAATAATGTAAACAGTGCGTTTCAAGCTACCTTATCGGGTATTCGGGAAACGTCCTAAGAGGACATTGAGTCATGCAGGAATTATTGAAAAAGATAGAAGCATCTAGCCTTCGTGAAGAGCCACTTCAATTTGAAATCGGGGATACCGTTGATGTGCATACCCGAATTCAGGAAGGTGACAAGGAACGGATCCAGATTTTCAGTGGAGTCATCATTTCCCGACGTGCAAGTGGCACGCGTGAAAACTTCACAGTCCGGCGCATCATTGCTGGCGAAGGTGTGGAACGAATTTTTCCCGTCAATTCGCCCAAAATTGCGAAGTTGGACATCAAACGCCACGGTCGGGTCCGTCGGGCGAAACTTTATTACCTGCGTGATCGGGTTGGTAAAGCAACACGTCTGACCGAACGTCGTGCGAAAAAAGACGGAGAGTGAACTGTTGGAAACTCGCCAGAAGCACTGAGGACAATTCAGTGCTTCTGGGCCAGTCGTCTGGCGTGCAGTTTCTCCTTAATCTCGGCTTCCGTTTACGAGTAAATGCCTATGGTAGGTAAATGGTTTGGTAAGCTGCTGGGGGATCAGGGAGAACGTACTGCTATCCGGTTTCTGAAGCAGCAGGGGTATTCGATTGTAGCCCGACAGTATCGGACAGATCTGGGGGAAATCGATATCATCGCGCTGGACGGTGAGGTAATTGCTTTTATCGAAGTCAAAACTCGTAAAAGTAATTCCAAAGGAGAACCGTTTGAGGCGGTCACACAGAAGAAACAAATCCAACTGACCCGGCTGGCCAGCTCATTCCTGAAAAAACGTAAACTGCTTAGTCATCCCGCCCGATTTGATGTGATCTCAATACTCTGGCTCTCAGAAAAAGCGACTCCCGAGATACAGCATTTTCAGAATGCCTTCGAACCTTCAGGTGAGTTTCAGTTTTTTACTTAATCCGACTGGATTGTAAAACGCCACTGTTCCATCTACATTAACGTTGAATTGCTTTGTCATAACGTTTGTCACTGAAAGAATGAGACATGTCTGTTGAACAAAAAGCTGCTGAGTCAGGTCTGACTTTTGAACCGATTGAACCTGGGTACCTGAAGCTCTGTATTAAAACCGGCAATCTCTTGATGACTTCAGGTCATGTGAGTGATCAAAAAGGGCGGTTAGGAGAAAATGTCAGCCTGGAAGAAGGCGTTGCTGCTGCCCGTGATTGCGCTATCAAGATTTTACAATCCGTGCGACATGAGCATGGTACGCTAAATGGTCTGAAAGTGATTAAACTACTCGGGTGCGTGAATTCGACCCCTGATTTTACTGACCAGCACTTAGTCATCAATGGGGCCTCTGACCTGTTTCATGAATTGTTTGGGAAGACGGGAGATGGTTACCATGCCCGCAGTGCGCTCGGATTTGCTGCACTCCCAACCGGTGTTGCCGTGGAAATTGAAGCCATTTTTGAGATCATTGATGAGTAATTGTAGAACGAGTACAGGCACGTACTCGTTCATCGAAAAATGAGCTCTCAGGCCGGATAAACCTCAGAAATTGACAATTCTGGGAATTCGCTTGACAAAGTGACGTGTAAAGTGTGTAATACTAGTCGATTGGTATCGGTTAGGTACTAAATATAGTTGAAGGGGACCTCAATTGTATTCGTAGGCCTGATTTGATTTCACTCGAATCTGTGAAAAGGATTTCCAACCTGAAAGTACGGGAGTTTTTGCTCTCAGTCACACCCATGCTTTATTTTAAAGCACCTTCCTTAAGTTCTGTGGGCTCATTTTGCTGCAAAGCTTCGTCTTTGTGACAGCACGAGTTCAAAACAGGTATAGCCTTATAACTTGTTTAATTATTAGAGTTTAAGGGTTTTTTCTTTGGGTTTGAGATCGCTCTCAGATTTCTGGTTGTCTTTTTCCGATAATATAAGAGGAGAAGGAACTCAATTAAGTTGAAGTAGTGATTCTCAGAGTACTGCGCACATTAGTGTTAAGCTGAGAGTCTCAACAATCTTACAACTATAGTTTGAACAATGTCGTTAATGGACTTGCATTGTTTTTTGCTATAGGGGATTGAGGGTCAAGCTAAGATGGCTGGGTCAAATCAAACACGTGTGGTGATTTCCGGAATTGGAGTTGTTTCTCCAATTGGTATCGGAATTGATGCATTTTGGAAAAATATTTGTGCAGGAAAGTCGGGGATTGAGCGTCTTCAGACGTTTCCTAACTGCAATTTGCCTTCCAAACTGGCAGCAGAAGTCAAAGACTTTCAGCCAGAGATTCACCTGTATAACAAAAAATTTCTGAAGGTCATGTCGCGAGACATCCAACTTGGTGTTTCTGCCGCTTCAGATGCTGTTCGCGATGCCGGGATCAAAGAAGGCGTTGTCGATCCAGATCGTTTTGGTGTTTCTTTTGGTGCAGGCCATATCCCGACCACCCCAGATGAGCTGGTCGAAGCCGTCAAGCATTGCGCCAAACATGATTCCTTTGAATTTACCCGTTGGGGCGAGGATGTCATGGGGCAGATTACGCCTTTATGGATGCTCAGACAACTCCCTAATATGCCCGCTTGTCATATTTCAATCGAGCACAATGCGCAGGGCCCTAACAACACAATTACCAGTCAGGATTCTTCGGCTTTATTAGCCTTGTCCGAAGCGATGCGTTGGATTAAGCGTGGCGCCGTCGATTGTATGGTGGTTGGTGCCTGTACTTCGAATATCAATCCCCTTGACCTTTCTCGCAAGAATCTGATGGGTTTGTTGTCACCGGATGAAGATCCGAAACGCGCCTGTCGGCCTTTTGATCGCGATCGTGATGGCACGATACTCGGTGAAGGGGCTGCTGCATTTGTTGTTGAAAATTATGACCATGCTGTTCGTCGTGGTGCGGAAATTTATGCCGAAGTCATTGGCTTGGGAGCCGGCTGCGATGGCCGTCCTGTTTCTAAAAATAATCATCAAAATGAAACTGGATTAGTTCGGGCCATTGAATCAGCGATGCGACAGGCAAATTTGAAACCAAACCAACTCGGTCATATCAACGCTCATGGCAAGAGCACGAAGATTGATGATCAGGTTGAAGCCCGCGCTTATCACCGCCTGTTTGGTGATGAGGCAACGAAAATCCCGATCACGGCACTCAAAAGTTACTTCGGTCATTTTGATGCTGGTTCAGGGGCTGTCGAACTGGCGGCGAGTATTCTTTCACTACGCCACAATATGACTCCTGCGACGTTGAATTACGAAACTCCTGATCCATTGTGTAATCTCAATATTGTTCATGGCGAGGCCCGTCCTCTCACGATTCCGACTGCGATGTCTGTGAGTCGAACTGCATTTGGCCAAAGTGCTGCGGCTATTCTACGGGCCATCTGAGTTTCGCTTTTAAAGCGTTGCCGGTCTTCCATTTCTGTTTGCGCTTTTTTTGCGCGCTTTTTCATCTTCCCCTTGAGAACGTGATTAAATACGATCAGAATGATAGTTCGGGAAGGCTGCTGGAAACCTCTCTCAGTGCCATATTCCGTCACGAGAAATCGATTTCGCTCAACATATTCTCAGGAGATTCAGCCATGGCGACAGACGTTCTAGATTCGGTTGCAAGCATTCCTCAAATTCGGCAGACCCAACTTCTGATTAATGGAGAATGGCGCGATGCGTTGAGCGGAAAAACATTTGAGACAGTGAATCCTGCGACTGAAGAAGTTATTGCGAATGTGGCAGAAGGGGATGCGGCTGATATCGACTTGGCCGTTAAGGCAGCACGCACTGCATTTGAGTCGGGGCCGTGGTCCAAAATGGATGCCCGTGATCGTGGGCGGCTGATTTATCGACTGGCCGACTTGGTTGAAGAAAATATTGAAGAGCTGGCTGCTTTAGAGTCTCTCGATAATGGAAAGCCGATTCGTGACAGTCGCGCAGCAGATTTGCCGCTGGTGATTGATTGTCTGCGTTATTATGCAGGCTGGTCTGATAAGATTGAAGGAACCACGATTCCAATTCGGGGCAATCATTTTTGCTATACCCGTCGTGAGCCACTGGGAGTGGCAGGGCAGATTATTCCCTGGAACTTCCCCTTGTTGATGGTCGCCTGGAAATGGGCTCCCGCTTTGGCCGCGGGCTGTACCATCGTGATGAAACCTGCGGAACAAACGCCTCTCTCCTGTTTAAGATTGGCGGAGCTAACGATGGAAGCCGGTTTTCCTCCCGGCGTGATCAATGTTGTTCCGGGATACGGTCCGACGGCAGGCGCCGCGCTGGTCAAACATCCCGATGTGGATAAGATTGCATTTACCGGTGAAGATGCGACTGCCAAGATTATCATGGCCGATGCGGCGGCAACTTTGAAACGTTTGACATTCGAGTTGGGCGGGAAAAGCCCGAATGTCGTTTTTGCAGACTGTGATCTGGATGCAGCGGTTGCCGGTGCGGAATTCGGACTGTTCTTTAATCAAGGGCAGTGTTGCTGTGCCGGAAGCCGATTGTTTGTCGAAGAATCTGTGCATGAAGAATTTGTGGCCAAGATCGTTGCCAAGGCCGCTGCCCGTAAATTAGGTAATCCGCTTAATCCAGAGACGACTCAAGGGCCTCAGATTGATCAGGCGCAGATGGAAAAAATCTTGAGTTACATTCAGAAGGGGAATGAAGCAGGTGCTCAGTGTGTGACGGGGGGGACCCGGTTTGGAGACAAGGGTTATTTTGTGGAACCAACCGTCTTTGACAACGTCACGGATGAGATGCCCATCGCGACCGATGAAATCTTTGGGCCTGTGTTGAGTATTTTGCCCTTCAAAAATGTCGATGAGGTGATTTCCCGGGCGAATAATACGCACTTTGGTTTAGCGGCTGCTGTCTGGACCAGTGACGTGAAAAAAGCACATCTGATGGCGGATCGCATCAAGGCGGGGACTGTCTGGGTAAATTGCTACGATGTGTTTGATGCAGCTGCACCATTTGGTGGTTTCAAGCAGAGTGGGATCGGGCGTGAACTGGGGGCAGCAGGCCTTGCCAGTTATACGGAATTGAAAACGGTCACGATGAGTCTGGATTAAGTAGTTTCGATTGATCCGATCTGTTTTTGACAGAAAATCATAAATATTCCAAGCTCGAACTCACTGTCTCGTAGTGGTTTAGTCTCATTAATTTTATGATCTAGAATGGGATGTGAGGATCGACCGCGCAATATATTTTGCTATAATCGCCCCGTATTAGAAATCAATCACCTGGAACAGGAAGTTCGAATGGGCTCGTGGCATATCATATTTACACTGGGGATCTTTCTTGCTGCCGGTTTGGTATCGGGCACACTGGGGGAATTATTCCGTTTACCTAAGGTGACTGCCTATTTATTAATGGGCGTGATCCTGGGGCCGGCGATTTTTGATCTGATCCCGCATACACATATCGAAGAATTGAATCCTCTGACTGATCTGGCGATGGCGCTGGTCCTGTTCGGCTTGGGTAATCATTTTACGCTCTCTCGGCTGCGCCGATTATTTCATCGTGTACTCCCCCTGTCTGTGAGTGAGATACTCGCGACGTTTTTTCTTGTGTATGTTGGTTTGTTGCTGGTGGGGGAATCTGGTAGTGCTGCGATCCTGCTTGGCGCATTGGCGATTGCTACAGCCCCCGCGACTACCATTCTGGTGCTGAAAGAAATGGAGTCGGAAGGCCCGATTTCCGAGTACACGGGCATCCTGGTGGCGCTGAACAATTTAGTTTCCATCGTGGCATTTGAAATCATCTTTGTTGCCGTTTATTTTTTCCAAGGTGATAGTCAGCATACATCCGTATTTGCTCAACTGGGGCATCTGGGGCTGGATATCTTTGGTTCAATTTTCATCGGTATCTTCGGTGGGTTGATGATCAGTTATGGCAATGCGATTATCAAAGGCAGCCGCCGCATGATTATGCTGCTCGGGCTGATTGCATTGGCTTTGGGGCTCTGTCGTACCACGGGCCTGCCTTATATGCTGACCTTTCTGGCAATGGGATTTACCGTAGCGAATTCACTGGCTGAGGAAGAAGTGCCCAAGCTTGAGAAAGAGTTAAATCCACTGACCGGTTTTTTGTGTGTCCTGTTTTTCATCATTCATGGCGCGGAACTGGAACCGAAGCAGTTTATGGAAGCCGGCTTAGTTGGTTTCAGCTACATCATTCTGCGTTTGCTGGGAAAATATATTGGTATTCTGGTCCCTGCGAGAATGCGTGGTGAAGAACCGGAAGTCTCCCAATGGCTGGGGACCACGCTGTTTGCACAAGCCGGTGCCGCGATTGCACTCTCGGCGATTGCTGTCAGCCGAGATCCCGTATTGGGTGGGCATCTGCAGACAATTATCTTGGGCTCGGTTGTGTTTTTTGAAATCGTCGGGCCAATTATGATCCGCCAATCTGTGCTGCGGGCTGGTGAGGTTCCCTTGATTAATGCAATTCATCATACGGCTGGTGACCCGATCAGCGAATTTCAGGCAATGATCAGACGGTTCCTGGTTTCCTTCGGTCTGCTTTCCGAAATTGATCAGCCTCCTGACCAGAATCTCAAAGGGATTTCACAGACCGCAACATTCAACGAGGTGATTTCTTTCATTGAGCATAGTCACGACAACACGTTCCCTGTCCTTGGACCTAATGAAGAAGTCGTGGGAGTAATCCGATATCAGGATCTGAGTAATACCTTGTTCGATCCCAAAATTGGTTCGCTTGTGAGGGCGGCAGACCTGGCAAATAATCTAGAAACAGTGGTCTATCCCGATGATTCTTTGGCGCGCGTGTGGACCAAATTCCGTGAGGGATCTTATGATTGTTTGCCCGTCGTGGCACGAGAGCAACCACATCGTATGCTGGGAGTCATTCGACGTTGGGAAATCCTCAAGTATTATATTAAAGGCCATCGTTCGGCTCAAAGTAATGATTCGAAGTAAATTCAGCTTATCTATGACTGGTAAGTGCTGACATCAGACCGACGTTTGCCACTCATCAGAAAAAAACTAAACTGAAACGATCAACAATTCAACACGTGAAGAATCTTACGAAATCACAGAGTTCAATAGAGGTACGTTAGTGGTGAAACGAGTTGCATTAATTACGGGAATCAATGGCCAGGATGGATATTACCTTTCTCGGTTTTTGAAAAGTAAGGACTATGAAGTTCATGGGATTACTTCCTGCAGTAAGCCGGGGATCGGCGAGCCTCCTCAGAATTGTTACTACTGTGATTTTGCGGAAGGTTCCAATCTGAATGAGATCATGGGGAAAGTGCAGCCGGATGAGGTCTATCATTTAGCAGCCCAGAGCCACGTGCGGCTATCGTTTGATATCCCTGTTTATACTGCGGAAGTCACTGGAGTAGGAACGCTTCGTCTGCTGGAAGCATTACGGTATTACGAGGAACAAAGCCAGAAGAAAATTCGCTTCTATCAGGCTTCTTCAAGCGAAATGTTTGGCAAGGTTGTTGAATCACCGCAAAGTGAAACGACTCCCTTTCATCCGCGCAGCCCCTATGCGTGCGCGAAGGTATTTTCCTATTGGCAGACGATTAATTACCGGGAATCGTATGGTATGTATGCCTGCAACGGGATTCTGTTCAACCACGAATCTCCCCGGCGCGGCGAAGCATTTGTGACGCGAAAAATCACTAAAGCGGTGGCACGGATCAAACTGGGGATGCAGGAAAAGTTGTTTCTGGGGAATATTGATGCCAAACGAGACTGGGGTTTTGCAGGTGACTATGTCGAAGCGATGTGGCTGATTTTGCAGCAGGATAAACCGGATGATTTTGTGATTGGTACGGGCGAGACGCATTCCGTCCGCGAATTTCTGGAAGCAGCCTTCGGTGCCGTTGATCTGGACTGGAAACAGTATGTTGAAATTGATCCCCAGTATTATCGCCCTGCAGAAGTCGAATTACTCTGTGCCGATCCGACCAAGGCACGCGAGAAACTGAATTGGGAACCGAAGGTTTCATTTAAAGAGTTAGCACAGTTGATGGTCGAGGCCGATATGAAGCTGACCCAGCAGGAGAAACTTCTGAACGACGTCGCTTCCTGAGCCCGAACACACTTTTTCTATTCCTACGCGGATTACCCCATGTCAGTTCGAAATGAAATAGAAGATCTTCGAAAGCAGCTTGAGCACCATAACCGGCTGTATTATCTCCAGGCAAAGCCAGAAATATCTGACCGAGAATATGATCGGTTGATGAAACGGCTGGAGAAACTAGAAGCCGAATATCCGGAATATGATTCTCCAGACAGTCCAACGAAAAAAGTCGGTGGCGCACCGATTGAAGGATTTCAGACGGTGCCCCATCGTCTGCCAATGCTGTCGATCGATAATATCTTCGAACAGGAAGGGCTGCGTGATTTTGAAACGCGGCTCTGCAAACTGCTTGATGAAGAGCAAGTTGAGTTAACGGCAGAATATAAAATTGATGGAGTCGCCGTTTCTTTGATTTATGAGAACGGTCTTTTGACACAAGGCGTGACCCGCGGCGACGGTCAGCAGGGGGATGATATCACGCACAATGTGAGGACGATCGGCGGGGTACCGTTGCGTCTTCAAACGGATAATCCACCGGAGTTGTTGGAAATCAGAGGCGAAGCCTATATCAGCAATTCCGATTTTCAGATTCTGAACGTGGAAATGCAGGAGCAGGGGAAAGAACCATTTGCCAATCCCCGAAATACGACGGCCGGCGGATTGAAACTGCTTGATCCTAAGTTATGTGCCAAGCGAAAAATTCGTTTTTTTGCGCATGGTTCTGGAGCCGTCGAAGGCGTTGACTATCAAACGCATATCAATTTTCTGGCAGCGATTCAGGAGATGGGAATTCCTGCCACGCCGAATGTGGAAGTGTTTCCAAATCTGGAAGCGACCCTGGAACATGTCCAGACGATGATGGATGATTTGCACACTCTTGATTTTGAAGTCGATGGCATTGTGCTGAAAGTCAATCAGTTTGATCAGCGGGAATTACTGGGCAATACTTCGAAAAGCCCTCGTTGGGTCGTGGCTTATAAATGGGAACGTTACGAAGCGGTCAGTAAAGTTGATTCGATTGTGTTTCAGGTTGGTAAAACGGGAACCGTCACTCCCGTCGCGAATCTGGAGCCGGTTCAAATTGCGGGGACCACGGTTTCCAGAGCCAGTCTGCATAATTATGATGAAATGGAACGACTGGGGATTCAGGTCGGTGACTGGGTGGTCGTTGAAAAAGCGGGGAAAATTATTCCGCATGTGGTTCGAGTTGAAGAGCACCTGCGCGATGGCACACAGCAGGAGCTGACGTTTCCGATCAAGTGTCCTGAATGCAAGACAACATTGGTCAAGGATGAAGGGGGCGTGTATATTCGCTGTCCCAATCCAAACTGTCCCGCCTCAGTGCGTGAAACCTTGCGCTATTATGCTTCGCGATCGGCAATGGACATTGAGGGAATGGGCATCAAGATGATTGAGCAGTTGCTTGATCAAGGACTCATCAAAGGACTGGCGGATGTCTATCGTCTTGATGAGCATTATGATCAATTGACCAATCTGGAACGGCAGGGCGAGAAGTCGATTGATAATCTATTGGCTGGAATAGAGAAATCCAAGCAGCAGCCACTCTGGCGATTGTTAACTGGTTTGAATATTCGGCATGTGGGAACCAGCAACGCACGGATTCTGGAGAAGCAGTTTGGAACAATTGATGAAATTAGCAGTCAGGGTGTAGAGGATCTGGCTGCGGTGGACGAAATCGGCCCCATTATTGCTGAGTCGGTGCATGCCTTTTTTCACTCCGATTTTGGTGTCAAACTGGTCGGCGAATTAAAAGAGCTGGGGTTGAATATGGGTAGCCCGGTAGAAAAAATCGAAAAGCCGGCAGGGATTTTCGATGGAAAGACTGTTGTTGTCACAGGCACATTATCACAATTTACACGCGATGAAGCGAAAGAACTGATTCAAAAGCATGGTGGTAAAGCGTCGGGAAGTGTCTCCGCGAAAACCGATTACCTGCTGGCAGGCGAAAAGGCGGGGAGTAAGTTAACGAAGGCGGAGTCGCTAAATGTGCCTGTACTGTCAGAGACCGAGTTCTTAACTATGTTGAACGAGTCGGTTTGAATCAGGGGCGTCATCCTGCTTCCGGGACTTTCTGCGTGAGGTTCATCTGACGCAGTCGTTCCAGCCGATGGTCAAGATTCGTTTCATTTTGATACTGCTGTTCCAGATCCCAGAGGTCCATGAAGACTCGGCCCTGTTTCAGGTTCAAACAGGTTTCGAGGGTCGTTTCGAGCGAAGCGAGTTGCGGCGGCGCAAACTGATCACTCTGCTGTAGTTGCTCAAGAAGTCCGTTACCGGACCGCGTGGGAATGACTGAGCAACATTCGACCCCCAGCGAAAAGGCATATTCCACTGAGCGAATCGCCCATTCCACGCCAGCCTGTTCATCCATGAATGGTGGTTTCAAAAGAATAAATGCTCTGATTGGAATGGAGTGATTTCGCAAAAAATCGACGGCCCTGGAAAAATCATCCAGCGTCATTCGTTTATTGAGCGACTGTAAAACATCTTTGTGGATCGTTTCCAACCCCAATGCGATTTCCAGTTCTCCGGTGATCATTTGCTGGAACTCGACGCAAATCTGATTACAAAGCAAAGGGTGATTTTCTACGATGACCCGATCAAAGTGCTGTGTCAGATCGGCAATGGTGGGGAGATCTTTTTGGGGAATGGCTTTCGGATCAAAAAAGTTTCCGCTGTTATACAATTTGATGTGACTGGCGGGAGAGAGTCGGGCGAGGGCATATTCAATCTGATGCGGGATCAGGCCGGGTTTGAGTGTTTCGTCCGTTGTATTTTTCCAGAGGTCACACATCAGACAATGGAAGGGGCACTCGCGATTGGTAAGAAAGATGGTTGAGACTTCTGTGAGAACTCCGTCTGCCGAATATTCTGTTTCGTTTAAAAAGGCATAGGGGATTTCGGGAGAAACCCGGTTTTTAGGGGGACGCGCTGCGAGGATCTGCTGATCGTTGAATACCGAAGTTGGGGGATTCATTTTGTCGGCCCCATTGCATGTGACAAAATATCAGAGCCCTGTTTCTTAATGCATCGGATGATGCAGGATGATTACGGTGATTGATAAAGAGAGAGTAGAGTCTCGCGATATACGTTTTCTGAGTCAGAAAAGATCGTGTTGAAGGTTTGGTCATTGAGACTGCCTTCCTGAAATCGCCGTTTAGGATAAACGGGCATCGACAAGCCGGTGACTTGTTTAATGCCTCTGCAGACGATATCACCTTTGAGTGCATAAAGTTTTTTATGGTCCCAGCCGGTCAGTTCGATGTAGGGGATCCCTTCGGCGACTTCGATTACATTCGGTAATGCATACGGGCTAAACCCTTGGAATCCGAGGCTGCGGGCGGGGGCATAGGTTCTGACATGGCCTCGACTTTGACCGCCGGAATAGGTGAGTGAATGCTTGACAGCTTCGACTCCCCAGCCTTCTTGGTAGAGCATCAGATTATTCAGGACGCTGCGAATGGTTAATTCGGGATTGGCTTCGATGGGGTAATCTTTCAGGTTCTCATCCCCACCATCGCCGTCGATCAAATGCTTCCATCGCGGATATAGTTCCCTGATCTTTTTGCACAAGGCATGCGCCATTGTTGCAGCCTCTACATCAAGCTGTTTGTAGTCTTCCAGAATTTTGATGGCTTCTTTATAGTCCAGGCAGCTTTGCGGAACTTCCAGTATCTCCAGAAACAGGCTGAGCTGCATCTGTTCCAGAAATTGCTGTGCCTGTCGGCAATCACTTCCTTCGCCATCAATGGAAAGCGAAAACGCTTTCAAACGAGACGGTGATTCGTTGCGCGCGATCAGTGCATGGTAGACCAACAGGAAAATAGCACCACTGTCGATCCCTCCAGAAAAGAGCACACCGATCGGCTCCATACGGGGAATCGTGTCCAGCCACTTATGGATCTCTTGAGAAACAGCACCAATGTACGCTTTCCCGATTTCGTCCAGTTGCGGCGAAAGTCTGTTGCGTGTGGGAGTGAAGTAGCGTGTTGTTTTGGGGTTGGGATCGGGGCAGCCGATCAATTGCAGTTCGAGAATATAATGCGCAGGCACCATCCTGGTATAAGAAGGGTGAAACTGGTCGTCGAGTCCTTCGGTTTTGAGGAACTCATAGATCTCGTCGATTCGCTCTGCGATGACCAAGCAAGGTCCTTCAGCACGTTTGGCGAGGAAGAACCGCATCGGTCTACCGATCGACCGCGCCATCCGAATTCGTGTTCCCTCTTTGTGGACGATTGCAAACTGGCCGTCGATTTCTCGTACTCGTTCGGGTAAACCACTTCCGACTCGTTCTGTTGCCTCTTCGGCAGACATGTTGAAGAGTAGATTTGCAGCAGGATCCAGTAAATTGACAAGTCGTTCCACATAATCTTGATGAATCATTAAATCTAATCTCTCGATTTAATCGAGTGGCCTGGGTTATTTAAGGGCGTGCAAAAAATTCTATGATTCCTTACGCAAAATGAAAACACAGTGCGAGTGATTCCTCAACATTTTGAAAGAAATTCAAATTCATATGTACGTGCCTGTCGATTGATATATTGCTGTCTGTGTCAGTTCTTTGAATAGGTGGCACGAAAAATGGTTCGATTAATTTGAACAGTAAGCTGGGGTTGAGAAAGGTATCTCGGTTTGATAGCTTCTACAAAACACATAGGAGGAACCTTATGAATAGAGACTTGTCTCAATTGAATTATTCACGACGTCAATTTCTGCAGGCAAGCGCGGCGGGCATTGGGGGAGGGATATCACTGCCTTGGTGGAGTCCATTGCAGGCGGGAATGACACAAAAAAACAACCCGCACTCGGTGGTGATGATCTACCTGCCAGGAGGGCCGACGCAATTTGAAACATTCGACCCGAAACCAGACTCACCCAGTGAGATTCGTGGTTCCTTCTCACCAACACAGACAAAAATTCCTGGAGTTCAGTTTTGTGAATTACTGCCTCGGTTATCAGCGATTGCAGACAAATTTTCTGTAGTCCGTACGCTGGTCGGTATGGAAAACCGGCATGAATCATTCCAATGTTATACCGGACGTGCCGGGGGGCGGAATGAAGATGGCGAACCTGCTGGGGGCTGGCCAGCCTTTGGCTCAATTGTTTCCGAACTGTTGGGGCCAGGCAAGCAGGGTGTCATTCCCTATGTCGATGCCGCCCCGAAGATGAGCTACGCTCCTTACAATAACAACGGGAGTCACTTGCAGGGTAATCCTTCGTGGCCTGGCTTTACCGGCTTTAACCATATTCCGTTTACACTGGAAGGGGAAGTCAAATCGGATCTGGTTTTGAATGGGATTGATATCGCGCGTTTAAATGAGCGCAGGTCATTGCTGGAATCATTTAAACACAGCCAGCAGGCATTCGATGTTGAGGGCCTGGATAACTTTCAGCAGCAGGCGTTTCAAATGCTGACATCGGGGCGTTTTGCAGAAGCCATGGACGTGGATCAAGAACCTCAGTCCGTGCGTGATCGATATGGTAAGTTACAAAAAACGGACCCGAGTTTTGGAGGGGCACCGCAAAGTCCTCAGCACTTGTTAATGGCGCGCAGGCTGGTCGAAGCAGGCGTGCGATGTGTGACCGTGGCATTTGGCGCCTGGGACTGGCATGCGAATCGGGAAGGTTCGATCGAATATTTATCGAAAAAGTATTTACCGGTATTCGATCAGGCGTTGGCCGTCTTTCTGCAGGATCTGGAAGAACGAGGCCTTTTTGACCAGACGACCGTGATCGTCTGGGGCGAATTTGGTCGGACTCCACGGATAAATGCCAAAGGGGGCCGCGATCATTGGCCTGGAACGCAGTCAGTTCTGATGGCTGGCGGTGGAATACAAGGCGGTCGGATTGTCGGTCAGACAGACCGGGTCGGCGGCGTGCCCCAGGATCGCCCGGTGCATGTACAGGAAGTCTTCGCAACACTGTTTAATAATCTGGGGATTAATACAGAAACCGCTCAAATTACGGATTTGTCAGGCCGCCCGCGTTATCTTGTCGACGATGGTCGACACCCGATCCGTGAATTATATTGAGTTCCCATCAGAACCAAGTCGCGCTGGAATCGGAGGATGGGACCCTTTCTGAAGTGCCATAGAATTGATTTTCGAATGGGAACTCACAGCCTGACGCGGTGAGATTCCTTGCATTAAGAAATTTTTAAGTAATTACTATAATAATGCTTATGGAATGTTAGCTGCGGTCGCTGCTGGGGAAACGTGTCGAGTGAGACCGTTGATTTTCCAGCAATATCTAATATACTGCTGACTAAGCTGAGCTTAAATATCACGCGCCAGGATTTCACTCAGAATTGCCCGATCTTGGTGCGCTCACAACTAGATCATCAAATACTCCTGATCTGTATTTACCAGAAGACCTGTAATTATGTTAAATAGCGAAGTACCTCGGATTTCTCCTCTCAGGTCACTCAAAGACCGTTCTGATAAGTCGGACGAACAATATCGTCAGGCACTGGGTCTCGATGAAAATGGGAACGCCACCTGCAATGAAGATCGTGATGAAATATTGCGGTATTTGAATTTGCAGTTAATCGCCAATGGTTATCCGGCTGCTCTGACAGACGCGGATCGTACCTTTGCTGATATCGCGAAAGGGTTGCTGGAAAATCATCGACAAAAAAATCGCTTGCTCGCGAATCATCGCTGTCCTGCTGATAAGCGGATCGAAGCATTTTTGCAATCGCATTTTCGTGATGTTGACGGATCTCAAGATCTGAAACTACCCGGTAAAACGTTGGTACTGGATCGGTTCGGACTGGCTCGGGAACTTTCGCTTCCTGTTGAGGACGATGAATTTGTCAGTGACCTGGTGCAATCGTATCGCGTGAAGAATGGCGTATTGCATAACCCCAAACATGATCGACGTACAACAGTCGGCACGTTTCACATTACCGAAGGGGGCTTGCCGATTGCGGGGGACAAACGGGCTGTTCCACGTGCGATATTCGTCAAAATGTTTCAGCATGCAATGAATCCTCCCCAGGAAATGAAACTGTTTCCCTTTACTTCAAAACAGGCTGAGCCTGCTTCCGGGTGGGCTTCACTCTTGTTACGCCCGATTGTGTGCCCTGAAGTCAAAGGAGTCACGCCGGAGAAGCGGATGGAAGTCCGCTTTTTTGCTCCTGGGACTCTAGTGAGCAACTTGGACTTTGTGGAATCCATTTTTGGAAACGCTGGCGATCCGTTTGTACCCGAAAATGATGCCGGGCTGGATGTGATGCACTGGACCGGACATACCGGCGCAGTGATTCTGGCACCCCATCTGACGACGTTTACAAAACGGGAACTCGGTCTGCCTCACTGGGATGATGCAACCGAACGTCAGCAGCGAGACAGCATGTGCTGGAAGTCGGAAGAGGAACTTTATAACGATGGTCTGGCATTCAAAATGACCTGCCGTACGGATGAGGGAGTCATCGTCACGCTCATTGCCGATAACTATTTTGGTTATTGTAAAAAAGAAGTGAAGACACAGATCAGCTATTCGGCCAATCTGCATGGGAATGCAGAAGAAGAGCACGCAGGAGGCGCGATTGCCTATCCCAGCTATAATTTGGGTGAAGGGTTTCAAGTCAATAGTGTGAAATACAATGGGCGCACTTTCGATGATGTAATGCGTGATTATGGCGACCATATTGATGGTCAGGCTGAGGGGTATGGAATTGACCGACAGTTTCCCGACCTGATCTACATCCCCGAGGATGCGTATGCGAGTCTGCCCGAACAATGCATTCGCTGGACCCGAGGCGGTAAGGAACATTCGATTCCGCTATTGCCGGGCCGCGTTTATATGGCTCCCTCTGGTTATCATCTGCGGATGGAAAAGCACCCGGCTGCTCCTTCTTGGAGAATTGTGGGAACCTCAGGGGAAGGGATCTTTTGTCACAAACCCTGTACGGTCTCCGGGGGTGGTAAGAGTGAAATCAGTAAATCGCTTTTGGATTATATGTTGTATGGTCCCGTGTTCGTGTCCAATTACGAAGAAGATATGGCATACGTCCGCGAAATTATTGAGAAAGACTATTCCGATCGCTGGCTGGAACCTTTGCCGGAAGGAGATCCAAAACGACGCGTGAGCCGGCGCGTACTGGATATGAACCGTTCGTTGGGAAGTGTCATCAAGCTGCTGACCCCTTCGCCGAATCATACTCCTGAATTCAATGAATGGCTGAATGCGATACCCGATCATATTCGCGCGTTGGTCTTTATTATCAAACGTATCTATTGGACGAGTTGGGGAGAAGACTGGGCTAGTCATTTTGGTGTTGATATTGTGAATGGCACACACGGCCATGAATTAAAATACCGAGAGCGGAAACTGGTCGGTACCTATTTACGGGTTGGTTTATTTTCTTTACTGGGCTGGCGAACATTCAAAGTTCGACAGGACTTTATTGCTTCGATGAAAATTCAGACGGAAGATGATATCAGTGCTTCCGTTGTGGTCCCGTCGCGTGCCTTGAATCACATGGCAGAAGGCGAAAATAATCCCAGTTGTAAATTTGTGATTAATAGCGAGTATCGCTTGTTCCAGCGCCCCGATGATGCAATCGTCAGAGGTCTGGACAAGCAGACGGAAGCCGATCTGTCTCGGCCGGGGAATTTCATTTCCAACTTTGAGCCACTTTCGATTCAGAAAGTGCGTGAGATGAGTAAATACGTGGTTGATTTTGATGCCTTCAGTCCACCGATGCAGGAAATGCTGCGGGCAGCAGAAGAGTCGAACAGCAGTTATGTTGTTTGTTCCGCGAACCCGCGTCAGATTGATGGAAAGCCGACCAAGAATCCACGCTATCTTCAAATTCGTCCCGATCTGGTCAAGCCGTTTTATACGTACATAACCAAAATGGCGACGCGTCTGTTTCGTGGTGTGCCTGCTGATGAACCGGTGCATAATCCTGTGAATGCCGTGATGGTGGGCCGACGTAACAATCCTCCTGATCGTGCAAAAGGAATTCGGAGTCTGGCCGTGTATTCTCCGATCCATTATCAGGAACTGCCCGAGCTGTTTATGGATTTCATTTGTTCGCTGACCGGAAAAAGTCCTTCCACAACGGGGGCTGGCAGCGAAGGGGCTTTGACCAAAGGACCGTTCAATGCTCTGCGGCCTGCCGCTGATCTGAATAGCGCACTGGTTGGATTCATTCTCACAGGTTATGCCGGTTTTTCGACGGCCGCCGGGCATATCGGTCCCAATGTGCGTGTTGATCATGATGTCAGCCTGTTGATCCCAGAGATCTGGTGCCGGATGCAACCGCAAGAACGCGACCCGAAATACTTAATCGAGGAAGGCCTGTTGGAGCCGCTCAAGGACTTTGAACACAACGGGACACAGATTCCAGCGAGTCGTTTAGGCTATCGTATTACGTACCAGTTCCTGCATCGCTTCTTTGGTCGCGTGTTTGATAATCCGGCTTCGGTCTTTGATGAGACGATCCTTAAGCCTGAAAAGCAGGATCTGGATTCGTTTGTGGACGGAATTCAGTATATCGCCGAGGCACAGCAGCGAGTTGCGTTGCAGTACTTCGAGGATGGTTCCTATGAAGAAGCCTGTCCCCCATTGCAGGCGATTCTCTCGATTATGGCGCATGGAAACTGGCAAGGACATACGATTCATGATGACGAGGTTCGCTCTCTGTTTACGCAGGAGTCACTACTCAAAAGTCAGTGGTATCAGGACCGCTTGGTTGCGCGTCAGGAACGTGAAACCGCGTTGCTCAAACGTCATTTGGAATATCTTGACCAGTTTGCCGTCCATCCCGGTTATGACAGGGAAGTGAAGCGGCTTAAGATTGCAGAACGGCGACAATGGATTGAAGATCAGCTGGCACATGTTTCCTCACCAGATTATCTGCAAGCGCTGGTGGGCATGATTGGTGCCGAACCAGCAAAAGATTTGAATCAGTAAGCCAGATAAAAATCAGGCCGCATGCTGTTTCGCTTTTTCGTTGATTTGCTAGAATGCATTCCTGATGCCGCGCGCCCCGGTCACAGCTCTGAGTGTCATTGTTTTACCAGAGGTGGTTTACATTGGTTCTGTTCCAAAGCGTAATATTAATCAATTCAGAATTGCTTCAGTGCTGTCATTTAGCAGGCTGGCACTGTGATTTTCAAAACTGTGATTTTCAAAATAGAGTATAGGTTTTAGAAGTATGTCTGATCGCTCCACTCGTATTGAAGCTCTCTATACAGCCATTCAGAAACGGATACTGATTCTGGATGGAGCGATGGGGACGATGATTCAGAACCATAAGCTCAAAGAGGCTGATTACCGGGGCGAACGCTTTTCCGACTATCATATGGATATTGCCGGCAACAACGATCTGCTCTCACTGACCCAGCCGCAGATTATCCAGGACATTCACCGTGAGTATCTGGAAGCGGGCGCGGATATTCTGGAGACGAACACGTTCAATGGGACGCAGTTGTCCCAAAGCGATTACGAAATGGAGTCGCTAGCTCACGAATTGAACCTGGCTTCTGCAAAGCTCGCACGAGCCGCTGCAGATGAAATGACAGCGCTCACACCAGACAAACCACGCTGGGTGGCTGGTGTTATAGGGCCGACAAGCCGTACCTGTTCGATTTCACCAGACGTGAATGATCCAGGCGCGCGGAATGTGACCTATGATGAGCTGGTCGAGAATTATCTGGAGTCGATTGATGGTCTGGTGAAGGGGGGCGTCGATCTGCTCTTGATCGAGACGATCTTTGATACGTTAAACGCCAAAGCAGCCGTGTTCGCCGTTTGGACCTATTTTCAGCGCGAAAATATCGAACTGCCGATCATGATCTCAGGAACGATCACTGATGCTTCCGGCCGTACGTTGTCGGGGCAGACGACTGAGGCATTCTGGAATTCACTGTCGCACGCCAAGCCATTTTCGATTGGGTTGAACTGTGCATTAGGGGCAGAGGAACTGCGACAGTATGTGAAGGAACTCTCCCGTGTGGCGGATACCTATGTGTCGGCTCATCCGAATGCCGGTCTACCGAATGAATTTGGCGAATACGATCAAAGTGCCGCTGAGATGGCAGAGATTGTCGATGAATTTGCCAGTAGCGGCTTTCTGAATATTCTGGGGGGATGTTGCGGGACGACCCCCGCACATATTAAAGCCATCGCCCAGGCGATGGAAAAGCATGCACCGCGCAAAGTACCTGAGATTGAACCGGCATTGCGTCTTTCCGGGTTAGAACCGTTCAATGTGACGAAAGACAGTCTGTTCGTGAATGTCGGCGAACGTTGTAATGTGACTGGCTCTGCTCGTTTCAAGCGGCTGATTAAAGATGACAATTACGATACCGCATTGGAAGTGGCATTGCAGCAGGTGCAAAACGGCGCCCATATAATGGACGTTAATATGGATGAAGGCATGCTGGATTCCGTGGCTGCCATGACGAGGTTTTTGAATCTGGTGGCGACCGAACCGGATATTGCCCGCGTACCCATAATGGTGGATTCTTCAAAATGGGAAGTCATTGTAGCGGGGCTCAAATGCATCCAGGGAAAGCCGATCGTCAACTCGATCAGTCTGAAAGAGGGCGAGGCTGAGTTCTTAGAACGAGCCCGCTTGTGCCAGCTTTACGGAGCTGCTGTGGTGGTGATGGCCTTTGATGAGGACGGGCAGGCCGATACGAAACAACGTAAGACTGAAATCTGTCAGCGATCGTATCAACTACTGCGGGAGAAGTTGGATTTTGCACCGCAGGATATCATTTTTGACCCGAACATCTTTGCTGTAGCTACCGGCATCGATGAGCATAACAACTATGCGGTCGATTTTATTGAAGCAACTGAATGGATTCGCCAAAACCTGCCTCATGCCAGTGTTTCCGGTGGCGTGTCGAACGTGTCTTTCTCTTTCCGGGGGAATAATGCGGTCCGCGAAGCCATTCATTCGGTGTTTCTCTATCATGCCATTCAAGCGGGCATGAATATGGGGATTGTGAATGCCAGCCAGTTGGCCGTCTATGATGACTTGCCAGCAAAACTGAAAAACGGAGTGGAAGATGTCATTCTGAACCGCACACCGGAGGGAACCGAAGCGTTACTGGAAATTGCCGAAGAGTATCGTGGTGATGGGACAGCGGGCTCTGGAAAAACAGAGGACTTGTCCTGGCGGGAATTGCCGGTGACGAAGCGGATCCAACATGCTTTAGTGAAAGGCATCTCGACCTACATCGTAGAAGACGCCGAGTTAGCACGTCAGGAATTGGCTCGGCCACTGGATGTGATTGAAGGCCCGTTGATGGACGGGATGAATGTGGTCGGGGACCTGTTTGGCGCGGGGAAGATGTTTCTGCCGCAGGTGGTGAAATCCGCGCGGGTCATGAAGCAGGCGGTGGCTTATCTGCAGCCGTATATCGAAGAAGAAAAGGACGAAGCGAGTAAACCCAACGGTCGGATTCTGATGGCGACTGTGAAAGGGGATGTGCATGATATCGGTAAAAATATTGTAGGCGTCGTCTTGCAGTGCAATAATTTTGAAGTGATCGATCTGGGAGTGATGGTTCCCTGCGAGACCATTTTGAAAACTGCCCTTGAAAAACAATGCGACATCATTGGCTTGTCCGGGCTGATTACTCCTTCATTGGATGAGATGGTGACAGTGGCCAGCGAAATGGAACGTCTGGAGATAGATCTGCCGTTAATGATCGGGGGGGCTACGACTTCGAAGGCGCATACGGCTGTCAAAGTTGAACCGCAGTACAAACGGAATCAGGTGGTATATGTATCCGATGCTTCGCGTGCGGTGGGAGTCGCTGCTGCATTAATCTCAGATGAACAGCGCGATGCTTATGTCGCGAAAATCAAAGAAGAGTACGTGACTGTTCGTGAACGCGTCGCCAATCGCAAACCACAGGGAACCCCCGTGCCATATGCGGATGCGGTGAAGCAGGGGGTGCAGATTGACTGGGAAGATTATACGCCACCCGTTCCCACGTTTACCGGCACAAAAGTACTCGATGAATACCCGCTGGAAAAGCTGGTTGAGTATATTGACTGGACTCCGTTCTTTATCAGTTGGGATCTGGTTGGAAAATATCCCAAAATTCTCAATGATGAAGTGGTGGGAGAAGCCGCGCGTGATTTATATGCAGGTGCGCAGGAGATGCTTAAGAAGATTGTTGACGAAAAATTACTAACCGCACGGGCCGTCATCGGATTCTGGCCTGCGAATCGGGTCAATGGGGATGATATCGAAGTTTATGAGGATACCAGTCGCGAGAAAGTGAATGCGCGCCTGCATCATGTTCGACAGCAGATCCGCAAACGAGGGCAGGAAGAGAAACCGCTGATGTCGCTGGCTGATTTTGTTGCTCCTAAAGAGAGTGGCAAGATCGATTACGTTGGTGGCTTTGCCGTCACTGCGGGGATCGGAGCAGAGGAACTGGCTAAGTCTTACGAAGAAGCACACGATGACTATAACAGCATCATGGTCAAGGCGCTTGCGGATCGTCTGGCAGAAGCGTTTGCCGAACACCTGCATGCCCGCGTCAGAAAAGAATTCTGGGGTTATAAACCCGACGAAGAAATTGACAATGAAGCGTTAATCAAAGAAGAATATAGCGGCATCCGTCCTGCCCCTGGATACCCCGCCTGCCCCGATCATACGGAAAAGGAGACACTGTTCAAGATGTTGGATGCCGAGAGTGAAATTGGTATCCAGTTGACCGAGCATTTTGCCATGTATCCGACGGCTGCCGTTTCGGGCTGGTATCTCTCTTACCCGGAGTCGCGTTATTTCCATACGGGGAAAATTGATAAAGATCAATTGGCTTCGCTGGCAGAGCGCAAGGGGATGAGCATGGACGAAATCACGCGCTGGTTGCGTCCAGTACTACTGCATGATAATTAAACGTACCCAATTGATGCTCATGATTTCTGAATTTGAATGCCGCGGGCGTGTGTCTGGTTGGGTTCCCATTGTTTGATTTCGGCCTCATCGGACTGCTGATCGTCAAAGTGCAAGATTCGGCCTAAGACAAACCAGAAATCTGAGAGGCGGTTGAGGTACTGAGGAACGGCGGGATTGATCGCTTCTTCAATTTCCCAGACTTGTATTTCAGCCTGACGAATCGTAGTTCGGATATCGTGTGAAATCACAACCGGCAGACTTCCCTGAGGCAGGATAAAGGAGTCCAGCGGTTCAAGGATCGGAGTGAGTTCTGCAATCAGTGCCGTCAGTTCTTCGACTTTCTCCATCGGAAAACGGGAGTTGCTTTCATCGTCGGTGATCGGGGTACTGATGTCGGACCCCAGATCGTATATTTCCTGCTGAAATGAATTGGCGAGCTGCGTCAGGTTAATCTGACATGTCATTTCTTCAGCCAGTTGCAGATGCAGGACATCCAGGTCACAGGCATCAATGAAATATCCTAGTTTCACAGCGACTTGTTCAATTTGTGCGAGTGCTTTAATCCGCGTGGAAGTTTTGGGAACACGCGAGCCATCATTCAGATAGGTTTCTCCCTGGTCACCGGTTTTAGTGACGATCATATTCAAATGGACTTTTCCTCGTTCCGACATGCTCTGGATCCTCAGATTGGATTGAATCTTGAATTATTGTCCCATCGCATAAGGCAGACAGACTGAAAGCCAGAAGTCACTGCAACAGACGCACATATCTAGTTTTAGCAAAAGATCCGGGGCAGGTAAGTGGCAGAACGGGAATCAGACGTCTGTTTTTTTAAAAACCGTTCTCTCCTGTTTGATTTCACAGGAAATCGAGGCTCAATCTGGCCGATGTAAGTACAGATCTGACTAAATTTGAGACTTTACAAGCCTGGGGCGAGACTATATACTCTCGTCCGAAGCCCAGTCCTTAAAGGAATTTCGGGCTTCTGGAGAGGTGGCAGAGTGGCCGATTGCACCGGTCTTGAAAACCGGCGTGCCGCAAGGTACCGGGGGTTCGAATCCCCCCCTCTCCGTTCACAATCAAAGCCGTTGATCTGTCACTGACAGTTCAACGGCTTTTTTATGTATGGTCTGTTCTCAGTCTCGATCAGTGGGGTTTGAGGGGCGTTTTTCGCCCCTTGGCTTTCATAGCAAGAGAAGCGGATGATGTTTATGGAAAACTCTTTGTCGTGGCAGGAATGTCAAATAGACGCTTCCAGGGGAATGGAAATCCCCCCGATTCATGACAATTTGATTTATGCTATGTCATTACACTTGGAAGAGCGTTATCTCACTCTGAATACGCAGTATCGAGAAATCAATACTCAAGAAGAACTAACTGACCTGCGAGTCATCAAAGTCCTTGCTCAGTACTTTGATGACATGCTCGCTCCGAGCATGCTCATGGACGTGTGTTGTGTGCCTATCAAATCGTTCCTTGACAGGTGGGAATGGCTATTTCTTATACGAGGAAAATACAATTGGCCTCTTGTTCCCTACGCAACGCTCCCTGAACTTGAATCGCGGTTAGAATCGCTCAAAATCAATGCATCTCAAGTGATGGGAACATGTGGATTAGATGGTTTCGTGTTCGCTGAAAATGTTTTCTATCGCACGCGCACTGCCCCCGAACAGTTCGGTTAAGATGAACCTCAAATGAAAACACTCTATGACAGATTATGATTCGCTTTATGGGTTCTAATCAGCTCGATCTAAAAGTGACTTTGAGTGTTTTCTTCGCCATTCCTTGCATCTTTCCCCAGATCTCTGAGGCCTTCGACACAGGCTAAGAAACGCCACTCACTGAGCACTGCGCGGCTTGGGTCTTGTCATATGCTGCATAGTTGAAAACTAGCTTTGTTTTTGCCTGGAGAACGCGTAGCAGTAGGAGAAAGTGGCAATTGTGTACTAGACATGCGTTGCATGGTTGATGGGGAGTTGCTAAAGTATTATGTTCACTTGGTTGTTGTTTGGCCAGATCAGGGTATCTCTAACAGACTGACCGGGTAAGAACCACCGGAGTACGAACTTATGATGGAAATGTTTTCGAAGGCGAGTCGACTTGGCATTATCTTGGGAATCCAGCTAGTCATTGGGGCTGGAACTGCAGAGGCGGCTGAGCAGATCTCGGTCTGGGAAGTCGTCACCACTTATCGTAAGCACCTGAATAATGGACGGCTCACTCTGATGTCGGATGGCAAGACCAGCAAGGGGCTTCCCTGGGCCTTAATCCGTGACACCGTTGACTTCGGCAAGCAGGGTAAAGCTTCGCCTCGTGCCGGCGGGACTTTTTATAAAGGGAACTGGGTTGGCGGCTGGAATATTGACGCCCGCGTCTTAATGAATGGCGTCACACTCAAATCCGAAATCGTCGCGCCCGCTGTGATGCCGAAGACTGCGGGGGAATCACTGATCGGCACCAAGCCGACGATTGCACTAAAGGACTCGATTGTCGACTTGTGGGAATTTGTGGCTGTCCTACCTGGAACGAACGTGTTCATCCGGCTGACATGCGACTTCACAACGAACAAGCTCGTAATGGACGGCGACCGCAAAATCGGGACTTACGAATTTCATGGTCCGACGGTGATCGTGACTTTCGTCGACCCACAATTCGGTCGAATCCCGTTTGTAGAGAGAACAGACAATGTCTTGACTGGAAAAGGGAAGCCGGTGAACCGCACGTATTGGAAGCTTCAGTTTACTCGTGTGCAACGACAGGCCGTCTATCGGTCAAAAGACGGCAAGGATCTGGTTCTCTACTCAAACAACCGAGTTCATTCCCCGCGTTATACGCCAGATTATAAGACGACATTTAATTGGTATTACAACATAGAGAAGGGGAAGCCAAAACTCTATATCCGGGGCCTCGGGACAAAACTAACCGCTGGCGGACGGGGGATAACCTGGTTTGGTGAAAACCTGGCTCTTATCGCGGGCCGCCCACCTGGGTAACGAATCGGGGCACCCGTCTAGAAGATTATTCCGTCATCACCTCTGCTGCAGAACGCCAGCGATGCCAGCAGAGAAAACCGCCGGTGATGTGTATCGACTCCCGACGGAGGCGGAATGGGAGTATGCGTGCCGTGCGGGAACAACCACGGAGTATTCTTTTGGCGATACCGATTCAGACCTGGGGGACTATGTATGGTACTTTAAAAACTCCGGTCAGAAAACTCATCATGTTGGTGAAAAGAAGCCTAATGCGTGGGATTGTACGACATGCATGGCAATGTCCTTGAGTGGTGCCAGGGTATCTATGGTCCCTATACGAGCGGTATCAAAACAGATCCGATAAGTTCCGCATCTGGCTCTAAGTGGGTGATTCGAGGTGGTGGCATCACCAATATCGCCAGCTACTGTCGTTCAGGGTACCGGGATGCTGCTGTGCCCGATGTTCACAATATCCGTTTTGGTTTCGAGTGGTCCGAATTTCTGGTACTCCATCCTCAGGAAATAAAGTGGGGCAGTGATCTTATTTTTCGAGAACTGCGCCCTATTTTCTCATTCTCAGTTACGTTCTCCGCTCGAGCTAAATTGCCTTCAAGCGTACCCACACAGAATGGGTGATGCTGGTTTCTTTATCACTGCTGACAAGCCAACAGTACCACCCAAACGGAGATGCTGATTTGTGTCTTTGTAGTGCATGTTTATCTGTGTGGGGTTGGATGATATCTGGTACGGTTTGATGGCGATTGGTTTGTTTCTGCTTGGTGCCATTTTTAACGGTAGCGAGCGCCGATCTACTCAGGGGAGTCAACAACCACAGTGTAGTTGCTGTGCTCGACCTGGTTGTCTTAACTGGGTTAATTCTATTTGTGATGCCTATCATCTTCAGGAGCGTGAGAGTGTCAATGGGGACTGGAATTAATGTCTTGCGAACGACAAGTGATATCTTGGGAAGGCTTGATGAAGTTGAACGAAGCTGGCGTGAAGTCCTGCGATGTCGTTTGATAACTGAGGTGCGGGCGAGCACTGGTTTGGAAAATCTTGCTGAAACGAGCAGGTTTTATAGTGCTGATATTTTCAGAAGTTCGGAAGCTTCAGCTGAACCAGTAGTGTTCTCGCGCGCGACGCAGGTAAGAGCACATTTTTTCAAACGGCAGGAAGGTGTCAAGACAAAAATGATCAGCGATTGGTGAGGCTTTGTTGCGTGTTCCTGGAGAGCTCAATAAATGTGACTCTTGGTCGGTCTCGCACTCATTCAGTATAACTCGTTTCTCCAGGGGCAATAATTCGGGAGACAAGTATGAAATCAGGGACTCTTTGTCATCGAAAGTTCATTTGCGCGTGTGCGGTTATCACTGGGTAGGATCCAGACAAATCAGTAGATCATCCAAGTGTCTAGCAGGTTTAAAAAACATGCTGGTAAGGATCGATTATACAAAGAAACCCACGTCGCTTATGCAAATTGTGAGCGTCGTTCTGAAGGAATATCGCAATGGGGCATGTTGTAAGGTTCTATTTAAAAGCCACTTAGGTGTTTCGTGGGGTGCATTACTGGATCGCCGTATTCAGGAAAACCTGTGATTGTGTTACTCATCGCTGATTCCTCTCTACCAGACAAATGGATCAAATTATATTTGTAGGTAAATACATATTGTAATGTCGCGAAGTTGCGATATAATGTGTTATAGACATTCAGGCCATCTGGATACTGAGTGGCTGCTCGTATTTGATTTACGCGAACACACGCTGTTTCAATAGAGTGGAATAATGGAATGACTACGATTTTGATCGGTTCACTGCTGATTGGTATCACGCTCGGCCTCTTGGGATCGGGAGGATCTGCGATTACGGTGCCGATATTGGTTTATTTGGTGGGACATGGGGCGAAAGAGTCGATTGCAGAATCGATGGCGATTGTCGGTTTAATCTCCATAGCCGCAGCGATTCCCTATGCGAATGCAAAACAGATTGACTGGCGGAGTGTGGCTTATTTTGGTCTGCCCGGCATGCTGGGAACATTCGTTGGTGCCTGGCTGGGCGGCCTGGCTGCGGAGGCGTTGCAGCTCGTTGTATTCGGTAGTGTTTTATTAGCGGCTGCATTCATTATGTTTCATCGATCTAAAGGTTCTGGGGCGACTCAGAGAACACCCGACGAGCAGGTTCATCGAGCACCGATCTGGCAAGTTGGTCTGGAAGGAATCGTCGTTGGTACTGTGACCGGTTTTGTGGGAGTGGGGGGCGGATTTCTGATTGTTCCGGCTCTGGTCATCTTAGGAAAGTTGCCGATGCGACTGGCGATCGGGACGAGCCTGGTCATCATCGTCATCAACGCCACTGTCGGCTTTGCCAAGTACGAGCACTTTTTATTGGCTCATGAAATGACGGTGAACTGGCAGACAATCATGGTCTTCACCTCCATTGGTGTCATCGGCAGTATTATTGGCCGCAAGATCAATGCTCGAATGAATCAACGCGTACTGCGGACCGTTTTTGCAGGGTTCCTGGTTCTGCTCGGCGGTTTCGTTATTTTTAATGAGGGCAGCAAGCTGGTTTCAGCAAAAGCACATACAGTGACGGAGATCAATTTCAAATCAACGACTGATGCTGATTTCAGAATCAGCCAACAGGGAATATAGGGAGAAACACGATGTTGCTGAAATATTTCTATGATCAAAAACTGGCGCATGCATCTTATCTGGTTGGTTGTCAGAAAACGAAAGAAGCGGTTGTCATCGATCCGGGCCGAGATGTTGAGCAATACCTGGAAATGGCACAACGTGAAGGGTTGAAACTGACTGCTGTGGCAGAGACTCATATCCATGCCGACTATGTTTCTGGTGCACGCGAACTGGCAGATCGAGTTGGTGCGAAACTGTACCTGTCTGATGAAGGTCCGGCAGAATGGAAGTATCTGTACGCATCGAATTACGATTCAGAGTTGGTTAAAGAGGGCGACACGTTCCAGATCGGAAATATTCAATTCAAAATCATGCATACGCCCGGTCATACTCCAGAGAGTATTTCGTTTCTGCTGACCGATCAGGGGGGCGGTGCGGATGAGCCAATGGGGATCTTCACGGGCGATTTTGTCTTTGTGGGTTCAATAGGTCGTCCGGATCTACTGGAAGAAGCAGCCGGGATTAAAGGGAGTGCGGAAGCAGGCGCACATCAACTGTATCACTCGGCAGAACGATTCAAACAACTTCCCGATTATCTGCAGGTGTGGCCTGCTCACGGGGCGGGAAGTGCCTGCGGAAAAGGTCTGGGAGCGATTCCATCCTCAACAGTGGGGTATGAAAAACGATTCAACCCGGCGCTGCAGTATGATAACGAAACTTCGTTCGTGAAGTACATCTTGGAGGATCAGCCGGAAGCGCCCAAGTATTTTGCGGTGATGAAACGCGTTAATAAAGAAGGCCCTCGTGTTTTGGGAGAGGCGGTGTTCCCGCCAGCTCTTGATTCAGGTCAGCTCTCATTGATTGCAAATGAGGCGCTGGTGATTGATCTTTCTCCCTCTGCGACATTTGCAGAGGCTCATGTACCGGGGACGATTAATATCCCCCTTTCGATGTTGGCTTCATGGGCAGGGTGGCTGGTAGATTATGAGCAGCCAGTCTATCTGATTGCAGAAGAGTCACAACTCTCTGAAACGATGCGTGTGCTGCATAAGATTGGCATCGATCAGGTACAAGGGGTATTTGAAAAAAAGAAAGTAGAGGAGGCCGGGTTGGCTTTAGAGCGATACGTTTCCGCGTCCCCCAGCGAACTGGCGCCACGCATTGTAGCGGGTGAGGTCAAATTGATTGACGTGAGATCGGACTCTGAGTGGAATGTCAGCCATATTCCTCAGGCGAAACATTTATTTCTGGGACATCTGGCTGATCAATTGGCTGGAGTTGATGTCAGTCAACCAGTGGTCGTGCAGTGCCAGAGTGCAGCACGTTCGGCGATCGCAGCCAGTATTATGCAGGCGTCTGGTTTTGACGTGATCAATCTCGCCGGTGGCTTCCAGGCCTGGAAAGAGGCGGGGCTAGCGACAACGACTACCGGAACTGTTGCGTGCGGATCGGCAGGCGGTTCAACCTGCTCTTAGGAGTGTAATAATGACTGACATTTTAATTTTACTGACGATATTGGCGACGTGGTTCATTCTCAATGTGTGGATACTGCCTCGGTTTGGGATGAAAACGTGCCTGAGTGGGTTTTGTAATATCGATTCACATATTAAGTCGCGTTCACAACAACTCAATGCAAAGTCTGATCTTGAATCCGTTCAGCCTGATGAAATTACTGGTTCGGACGTTTCACAAACGGGAGATTTCAAATGATTTCAGAAACCATTCATAAAACCGTTGAAAGTAGTCCGGCTCAAGATCGTCCCGGTTCTGTGCTGCATCATCAAGTGGTGATCGTAGGCGGGGGGACAGCTGGAATTACCGTGGCCGCGAAATTGACGAAGGGCTGGTTTAACGAAACCGACGTCGCCATCATCGATCCTGCCGACAATCATTATTACCAGCCAGCCTGGACGTTGGTGGGGGGCGGGGCATTTCGCAAAGAGGATACACGTCGCGATGAAGCTTCTGTGATCCCAAAGAAAGCAACCTGGATTCAGGATGCGGTCATTGAGTTCGATCCAGAGCGGAATCAGATTAAAACAAGAGACGGGCGAACGATTCAATATGACTTCCTGGTAGTCTGTGCTGGTATTCAAATTAACTGGGACGCCATCACTGGTTTGAAAGACAGTCTTGGCAAGGATGGAGTCTGTAGTAATTATTCGTTTGAATCGGTCGGCAGCACATGGGAAAATATTCGTAACTTCAAGGGGGGGACTGCTCTATTCACGCAACCCGCAACGGGGATTAAATGTGGTGGTGCACCGCAGAAAATCTGTTATCTGGCCGATGACTATTTTCGCCAGCAAGGCGTTCGGGATAAATCGCACGTGATTTTCGCATCTGGAAGCAGTACGATCTTTGCTGTTGAACGATATCGGAAGGTATTAGAAAAAGTGATCGAGCGCAAGGAAATTGATACTCGGTTTAATCAGAGCCTGGTCGCAATCTGCGCCGACACGAAAGAAGCGATCTTTCGACATACTGAGACAGGTGAAGAAGTCTCGATTCACTATGATATGATCCACGTAACGCCTCCGATGGGGCCGCCTGCGTTTATTGCGAAGAGCCCTTTGGCAGATGAAAAAGGCTGGGTCGATGTTGACAAGCATTCGCTACAACATGTGCGTTACTCTAATGTATTTGCACTGGGTGACAGCAGCAGTCTGCCGACGTCAAAAACGGGAGCCGCTATTCGAAAGCAATCGCCTGCTTTAGTCAAGAACCTGCAGGCATTGATGGCGGGGAAACCGCTGACTGCGAAGTACGACGGCTATACATCGTGTCCGTTGGTGACCGGTTACGGTAAGCTGGTTCTGGCGGAATTTGATTACGACAAGAACCCGGCCGAGACCTTTCCTTTCAGTCAAGCCAAGGAACGCTGGAGTATGTGGTTGCTGAAGAAGTATGTGTTGCCCGTTCTGTATTGGAAGGGCATGTTAAAAGGGCGAGCCTGACCGATTGCTGAAAACGCTTTAAAAAGAGTCACAACATAATAAAAGAATCAACGCGAAGGAATTGAAAGAATGAGTACAAAGCATCTGAGGAATGGAATGATGTTGCTTCTGGTTTGTGTGGTCGCAGGCACTGCTCTGGCCCAACGTGGGCCGGGGCGCGGTCCCGGACGTGGAAGAGGCGGACATGGTCAGGGGCAAGGCCATGACCGGGATCATCAAGACTTTCGTTTTCTGCTGACGAATCATCAGAAGATCCAGAGAACGGTTCAGGAACTGCCAAATGGCGTAAAAACACTTACAGAGTCGAATGATCCTCAAGTCGCTGCGAAAATCAAAGAGCATGTCTACTGGATGAAAGAGCGAATTGAAAAGAAGCAACCGATCCGGATGCGAGATCCGCTGTTCGCGGAACTATTCAAACATGCGGATCAGATTAAGATGGTATATGAGAAAACAGCGAAAGGGGTTCGAGTGACGGAAACATCGGACGATCCGTATATCGCTCAGTTGATTCAAGCACACGCGAAAGCCGTTTCGGGATTTGTAAAACGTGGTTTTCCAGAAGCGATGAAGAATCACCCCGTTCCCAATCTGAAGCAGACAACTCAGACCAAAAAAATGGAGTATCTCAATCCGGTGATCAAGGAGTATGGCAAGGTCATGCCACTTCCCGATGCAGCTCAACAGCCCCGTGATGGAAGCAAAATATGCGTCGACGTGACTAAAGGGGGAGATGCCAGTAAGTTGAATCCCGGTATTGAGAAGGTTGCGCGTTACGTTAATATTTATCAGGGAGCTGGTAAGTCGCCTGCCGAGGTGCAGATTGCGGTCGTTTTGCATGGTGATGCGACGCTCTGTGTGTTGAATGATGACGTCTACTCTCGACGTTTTGGGACCGAAGGGAATCCGAATTTGGAGTTATTGCACGAACTGCACGAAGCGGGCGTTGAGATCTATGTGTGCGGTCAATCTTTGATTAGCAAAAAAGGAAAGCCTGAAGACGTGGTGGTCTTTTCTGATGTTGCTGTTTCTGCATTGACATCCCTGGTCAATCTACAGACTGATGGCTACGCGTACGTTCCGCTGTTGAAGTAGGGGATACCCGTAAATTTATCTCAATGTGACGAGGACGAACGATTGCGATTGAAACCGTTTATATTCATCGGTTGTTATTTGGTTGGAGGTTTTCTGGTTGCTAACCTAGCTGCCCAGAATTCGAATGAGAAGAAAATGTATCCCGTTCCAGTGACCTTTCCTCCGGGTGAACTGGGAGGAATCGTCAAGCTGGGGCAGGAGCTTGTCGAGCAGACGAACGAGCACCCGCTCTCCAAGGCTTATGTTGGGAATGCTTTATCCTGTAGTTCCTGTCATCTCAAGGCGGGTACGGTTCCGCATGCGGCCAGTTTTCTGGGAACCGCTGCCGCTTATCCTGCCTGGTCGCCGCGAGAGAAACGGGTGATTACTTTGGAAGACCGCGTGTTGAACTGTTTTATGAGAAGCCAGAACGGAATCCGCCCCCCGAAAGGCAGCAAGGTATCGATTGCGATTACTACATATATTACGTGGCTTTCGACGGGGAACCGGATCAAAATGAACCCAGCAAAACCTCTGGGCCCGAATCATGTACGGCCGCTTAAGATCAAGCCGGAGCAGGCGAATGAGATACGCGGGGCAAGTCTATACAACAAGCAATGTGCAGACTGTCATGGCAAAGCAGGCCAGGGGACACCAGAGGGGCCGCCTGTATGGGGGGACAAGTCGTATAATGCGGGAGCCGGCTTTAGTCGCAATGATAAGCTGGCTGCCTGGCTCAAGGTGGCGATGCCGCTGGATGACGCGAATTTGACGGAACAGGATGCGCTGGATATTGCTGCCTTCATCAACTCACATCCGCGCCCCAAATTTGTACTCGAAGACCACTTACCAAAACCGAACAGGTTGGGAGTTTATGACTGGTAAGAATCACAGGCATCATGTTTGAACCGCTTGCAAATCTAACTATGTTGCAGGCGAACGCTGGTTTTGCCGAGAGTCACTCTACTTCCATCTGCTTTATTTTGCTGAGTTTATTTGCTGTTGTGTTCAGCTTTGGTTGAATTTTCATGAACAGGATAGAGCCAGTTTTGCAGTAACCAGCTTAAAGCCGGGATCATGACCCAAGTCATCAGCGGGACAGTGATGGTTGTTGTGATGGCGCTGCCAATCAGAAAGTGCAGCTCGCTGGTGAAGGGGCGGATTACATTGATGATTGGAATGATGGTCACATAAACGGCAATCCAGACAATGATTGCTATTTTGTATTTGGGGGGATGAAATGTCGAATGCTGGTCGTCGTGATGCGAAAACTCAAACCAGGTTTCCAGGCCCGTGTTATGAGTCACTGCAGGTGGGCAATGTTCGAGGGCGTGTAACCGGGAAACCCAATGTTCGCGCTCAGGAGAACTTTTCCAGTTGTCGAGATTTTTCTGTTTGTCAAAACGCAGGATAATCTGATAGGTTGGTTTCGAGCGGGATTCTTGTTTGAGAACAGTCGTTCCCATGTGGCCGGGAAATTTTAGCGATGCCTGGATCGTGCTGGTTAGGGTTTGTTCCCATTCTTTCTCGTTTCCGGAAGCAGGATGGGCGGTCACCAGCATTGTGACCGGATCAGTTATCATGGATTCCATGCAGCGGTTGCTTTCCTGAAATGTTGTAGATCTTTCAATCATCTAAGAATTCTCAAAGCGCATTAGTATCTTATCGCTGTGTTTGTGTTGAATAGAACAGATTGAGATGCCTGTTTTCTGCATTTTTGAAAAACAGGCTATAAAACACAGCAGTATAACACCTTATGTGTACCACGTTGTCAGCCTGTTTGGTCGCTGCTATTTCGGTTCGAAATTTCATCTATACAACTTCTAAATTATCTGATAATTGAGTCATACTTTCCCGATATATATAAAGGTAGTCAATGTATCAAGACTGCCTCTGAGGATGAGCGACTAAGGATTGTAAAAAGTGCATGAGTTGGGTGAAAGGATTCACATTAATGGACTGTGTGTCACATAAAAGTCTGTTTTCTCTGTTGTTACTTGGGTTACTCCAGGTGGGTTGTAGTTCCATGAATCATACCGAAGCGGGGGCCGCGAACGGCGCAGGCCTCGGTGCGATTACTGGTGCGATCATCGGCAGTCACTCGGGTAATGGTGGCGCTGGTGCATTAATCGGTGCGGCAACGGGTGGGCTGGCTGGTAGTCTGATTGGAAACGCAGAGGATGCACGGGAAGAACGCGACGTTGCCATCGCTCAGGCGAATCATGAGCGTATGGCGCGTGCTGCAATCAGAAATACTGATGTCATCCAAATGTCGCATAGTGGCGTGAGTGATACGGTGATTATGGGCGCCATTCGCAGTCAGGGAGGTGCCTTTGATCTGAGTCCGCAGACCATCATCTCGCTGAAGCAACAGGGGATCAGTGATCCCTTGATTGAATATATGCAGCAGCATAATTATGTTTCTGCCGCTGAGCCGATTATTGTGAAGCAGCGACCGACGACCGTAGTGACTCAGCCGTCAGTTGTGTATGTCACACCTCGTCCGCGGCGGCGTTATGTCCGACCTCATACAGGAATCCACGGTCATTTTCACTTTAAATGATTCGAGATCGCCATCTGGGCAGCATCCTTATTTTTCCAGTCGACTGTGAGCCATAAAATGGCTTGGCCATCCTGACTGCCGGTTGCAACATACCGGCCGTTGGGTGAGAAATCAACCGAAGTGACGCCTTGGGTGTGACTGCTGAGTGTGAGGATTTCTTTCCCTTTTTTAGCGTCCCAGAGTTTTGCGGTTCCATCTTCACTGGCCGTGAATGCGCGACTATCGTCTGGAGAAAATACCACGGAAGCAACGGGAGCCGTGTGACCTGCGAGGACTATCTTTTTCTGTGTGGCGATATCCCAGATGATCGCGTTGGTATCTTCCGATCCGGAAATCAAATGTTTGCCATCATGTGAATAGGCGACAACATTGACAGGCCAGGCATGTCCTTTAAATGTTGTCTTTTTCTGACCTGTTTTAGCATCCCACAACACAAGCGTTTTGTCGTCCGATGCGGTAACAATATGCAAGCCATCGGGAGAAAAGATGGCGCTTTTGACATGAGTGCCCGGTTGTTCGAGCGTTAACAGTACTGCGCCACTGCTGGCGTCCCAGAGCTTCGAGGTGCCGTCATCGCTGGCTGTCAAAATCTGTTTGCCATCGGGTGAGTAACGTACGGTATTGACGTATCCCTTATGTTTCTGTTCCAGTTTCTTTTCAGCATGTCCGGTCTGTGTGTTCCAAATTTTCGCGGAGTTATCCCAGCTGCCGGTGACCAGCCATTTCCCGTCAGGCGAGAACGAGGCTGAAGCAACAACGCCATGCGGGTGAAAAGCCATGACCTGTTTGGCGGTCATGCCGTTCCAGAGCCGTGCATCTCGACCACCCACGGTTAAGATAGAATCGTGATACGGTGAGAAAATGGCCGTCCATAACATGCCGCCCTGTTTTTTGAAATCGAGAAACGGGTTTAACTTTCCGTTTTTGCCGGGAACCAGTAGTTCTTTACCTGTATCTACAGACCAGACCTGAATCACTCGTTGTTGAACATTGGCTGTGAGTAATCGTTTATTATCGTGTGAAATGCTGACCGAATTGATCAGACCGTTTACTGGTTTGATGGTTTGAACGACTTCAGGCGTCGAAAGATTCCAGATTCTGACCAGCCCATCGGCACAACTGGTGACGGCTTGTTTTCCATTCGCAAATACTGCCAACGACAGAATGGCATCGGGGTGCTTGAGAATCTGTTGCCGGTTTTCTTTGCCAGTTGTAATATCCCAGTTTCCAACAGTGTTATCGCCGCTGGCTGTGAGTAGCGTTTTTCCATCGGGTAGAAAATTGACGGCGGAAATTCTACGGGTATGACCTTCCAACTGATGCAGTTGTTTGCCAGTGGCGACTTCCCACAACATGCACCGGCCGCTGGCATCGCCGCTGGCGCAGAAACGCAGATCGGGAGAAAAGGCGACCGCACTAACTTCAGATCGGTGGCCTGTCATCTCCCGAATTAATTTTCCAGTTTCAATATTCCAGATGCGGACCGTTTTTTTATCGCTACCTGTCAGTAAGAAACGTGAGTCAGAAGAAACATCAATGGCAGCGCTGCGGCCAGTGTGATCGAATCGCTTGTGTTCAGTTCCGGTCTGAATGTCCCAGATGCGTACAGAATTATCGACGGCGGCGGTTGCCAGATGTTTCTGGTCCGGTAAGAAAACGGCATTTGATGCCAGAAAGGCATGACCTTCTGTAAATTCGATTTGCGGTTTTCCGGTTGCGACGTTCCAGGAAATAGCAGTTTTGTCGCGACTGGCTGTGACGAGTTGTGTTCCGTCTTTGGAAAAGGAGACGTCCAGAATGGAATCGACATGCTGCGCGAGGACTCTGCCTTTTAAGGTACGGATTTCTTCATAGTCGGCGATGCTCCACAATTTTAACCGGGCATCGTGGCTGGCTGAGAGAATCCATTTTCCGTCCTTCAGCAAAGTCGCTGCCTGGACCCAACTATCATGTCCGCGAAACGTTTTAAGGGCTTTTGTCGTTTCGATGTCCCAGAGCTTCAACGTATTGTCGTGACTGGCAGAAATAATCATCGTGCCATCGGGTGTGAACTCAGCAGATTGAACGCTTTCCTGATGACCGTTGAAGGCGATATACGGCGGTTGCTTGTTTTTCTTACCAGAAACGATTTTAGAAAAGTCGAAAGGAACAATATCTTCCGGTCTCCATAACAGGATCCGCCGATCGTAGCCGCTGGTGACCACATGCGTGCTGTTGGTGTCAGGGGAGAAGTGCGCAGAGTAAACGGGACCTTGATGACCGGTGAAGGGGGCACCCTGTTTACCGGTTTCTACTGACCAGATGACGGCGGTTCCGTCCTGGCTGGCGGTAACGATGCGACGTTCATCAGTTGAAAAACTTGCATCCCAGACCCACCAGTTATGCCCCCAGAATCGTCTGAGCTGTTTGCCGGAAGCGACTTCCCAGAGACGTGCGGTTTTATCGTAGGAACTGGTCAGTAGTCGTGTTCCATCTTTCGAATAAGTAATACTCAAGATACCTTCGGTGTGTCCTTTGTCAAAGGGCATTATTTGTTCGAGGTCCTGAAATATACGTGGGATTTGTAAATGGGTTTCCAGATCCCAGAGTTTGATAAATCCTTTTCGGTCTTCACAGCCTGTCGCCAGCGTTTTTCCATCGGGACTGAAGGCGACTGCTAATACGGGGTTCTTGTTGTGATCGAACTTGGCGATCATTTTTCCACTGGCTCGATCCCAGAGCCGTGCGAAACCGTCTTTGCCTCCCGTGACGAAATGGGCCCCATCTGTGGAGACGGCTAAGGCATCAACTGGTGCCTGGGCGTTGAAAGTCCTGCTGCTTTGCGAGCAGAGGTGCATGAGACGTCCCCATTCCCAGTTGCGCAGTTCTTCAGGGCATCCTTTGAGTAATTGGATGGCACTTTCAAAAGCGTTTTCATCGATCTTGGCGGCTGCCAGACCGATGCGGGCGATGTAGGCCTCGTATTCTTCTTTTTCTTTTGCTGCGATGGCTTCTTTTTCAGACTCTACTGCTTTCTGGCGTGCGAGCATTTCTTCTTGACGTGCGACTGCTTCCTGTCGTTGTGCCTCTTCCGCTTTTTCTTTTTCCGCGATGGCTTCTTTTTCAGACTCGACAGACTTCTGGAGTGCGATTGTTTCCTGCTCACGCGCTTTATCCGCTTTTTTACGTTCCTCGATTGCGGTGTCCCGTTCTGTTTCAGCGACTTCTTCTGCTTTCAAGGCCCGATTTGCTTCAGCGCGAATCCAGAAAAAAGCACCGGTGACCACAACCATCACCGTTGCCAGCATACCAACAAAAACTCGTTTTGCTGCGCGGAGTCGTTGCTGCCTTGCGTCTCGTTCTGTCTGGGCTGAGCGGATTTGTTCGATCAGTTCCGTGTGTGCTGGATTCTTTTCATTCAGCATAGATAAACCGAGGTCGTAGTCCCCTTTCGAATACGCGGTACTGGCGTAGCTCAGAGTCGTTTTGTCTGCGCCTGCTTGTGCCGCGTGGTTTTTGGGCCAGAGAGAAAGTGCTTCCTGGAATCCAAATAAGGCCCGTGAAAACAGTTCATAATTTTCTGTTGCTTTTGCCCCTTTCAAATCGGATTGTGCTCTTGTCGCAAGCGAAATACTTTCCGAATGAGATTGGTAAGCCATGATGGCCTGTTGCAACGCCTGCACGCTGGGGAAGCGGTCCTTTTGTTGCGTGGCCATTGCTTTCATGGCGATGTCAACAAGTTCCCCTTTTTTATCTGTGGGGACAATTTCATTTTTCGCGGCCGCCATCAGGCATTTCATGGCAGTCTTGCCAGTATGTGGCGGACGCCCTGTGAGGATTTCGTATAAAATCGCACCTAACAGATACACATCAGAGAGCGGCGAAATTCTATCGACGGGGCCGGTTGCCATTTCCGGCGCCATGTAAGCAGGGGTTCCCCCCATGCTGGATGTGGTGATGATGCTATTGGACTTGCGAAATCCGGAGGTAGACTGTGCCAGTCCCCAGTCCATCACCAAAACTTCGCCGAATTCCCCAAGCATCACATTTTCGGGTTTTAAATCACGGTGGACAACGCTGCGGGAGTGTGCGAACGCAACGGCGTCTGCGACTTTCATCAGGATGTTTAAATTTTCAGCGAGAGAATTCTTACGAACCGTCTTCAGCCATGGGCGGCCTTCGACTTTTTTCATCGAGTAATACAAATCGCCGCTATTATTACTGCCCACGTCATAAATGGGGACGATATTGGGGTGATCCAGTTCGCCGGTGACGACCGCTTCTGCCAGGAATTTGTGGCGTTGATCACTGTTTTTGGCCGTTTTACTTTTCAGCATTTTGACCGCTACCTGGCGGTCAATCGAAGTCTGCCGTGCGGTATAGACAACGCCCATGCCACCCTGACCGAGTACTTCCAGTAATTCGTATTCGGCATTATTTAAGTATTCCGACTTTATCTTGTCACTGAAATCTCGTTTTTTAATGACGAGCGATGTTTGATTCGTCAGATCATCACTAGAAAGGTCCTCGGCTTTGATGGTCATTTCCGGGCCTTCCGGCATCGTCGCCATGCCATCGCCCCAGGCCGAATTCATTGTGGCTACCAGTTCCGGAGGGACATCATCAGAGACGATCGTAGCATCGATCTCTTGCGGCGCATTGTGGTCTTCAATCAAAGTTGCACCGATCACAGAAGCGTTGTCAGATTCGTCGAGAACCAGTGTCTGCTCGTGTACAGAATCGGAATGCTCTTCTTCTGGACTTTCGCTAATCGTTTGCGCGCCAGCCCAGTCTGCATGATCTTCTTCTGTGATTGTTCGCTCAAGGTCCGCAGATGCGGGGTCGACGATTGTGGCATTGATGTCTTCTGAGGCACTGTCTTCGACAATTGTATGATCGTTTACCGAGAAATCGTCTGCTGTACTCAATTCCGAATCGGAATCGTTTTGTGTTTGATAGATATCTTCAGCGCTGGAATCTTCGAGTGTCTCATTCCCTTCAGGGGAAATCGTTTCAGACTCCCATTGATCGGAGATGATCGTCTGATCATTTTCAGGAGCATGATCATCAGCATCAAATTCGAAATCGGATTGCGTCTGATCATTGAGAGAGCTCTGATCGTCTGACGATTCTTCGTTTCGTTGATCTTTGTCTGGGATGTTGTTCATAATGTTACTCGCATGCTGTCGTTGATTTCTTGGTTGAGAATAACGACGGTCTCATTTTATTTAAAATATTGTTTTACAGCTGATGATGTTGCTTAATGATATCATGAATGATGTCTGGGAAGACTCAGCTTAGTGGTTTCTTCTGTAAATATTGTAATGGCGATTCATTAGACGGTTGCCGTATTTCCCCATTGCTATCTCGCATTCTTCAGCCGTTGCCGGTTTTTTGAGTAGTGACTTTCCATGGAAGTATCCCGAAAGTAATGCAGCACTGCTCCATGCTTTTTCGAGTGATACGACCGGTGCGCTATTTGAATCTAGATTTGTGTTTGTGTTTTCGGTCGTGTTTGGGGTTAAGTCAGACGGGCTGTTAATCAGTAGTCTTTCCGAGAAAATTGGTTCAACGGAAAATTCTTTGGTACCGGTTTCTGTGATGATGACCGTCGACAGGTCTGCATAATCTGAGGACGACAGAGGCGCTGATTCTTCGATATCTTCTAACAGGGTTGTGCTGTCTGGCCCTGTGGCATCCTGCATTTCGGTTGAAGTGGAAGGATTCGCCTGTTCCTCGGTGACATCGCTTGCTTTGCCGTTACGAATGTCAACGTCCATCAGAAGTCGAATCCGTTCTTCGCCGGCTTCCTTTAAGTAAATCTGGTATCGTCCATCAGGCAGCGACTTGAATAACTTTGGGAAGTTATCCAGATCAGATTCATCAAGAGGTACATCTTCGATTGTATTTCCATTGGGTGCCAGTATTCGCAGAAAGACCAGACGTTCGACGTTTTTATTCGCTTCCTGGATCGCTGATTCGATTGACAGGGTATCTTTTGCTGTGAAAACACTCTGCTGATTGGAAGTTGCATCCAAGACCGCTTCAGTTTCCGGAAACAGTAATTGAGGAACCTGAGGAGTCGTATCGATGGCGACGTTTGCCAGTCCTTCACCGGGGGTTTCCAGTAATCCGGCTTCACTGTTGAAGTCCAGGCTGCCACCGCTATCAGAGAATGTAAATTGCAAATCTCCCTGCATCGTAACCAGGATTGGAATGTCTGCAGCCGGGTTTTGCGCACTCGGATTCGTGGCATAGTTATGCTCAAATTCGAAAGAACCTGGATCAGCAAAATTAAAGGTTTCGACGGTCCCATCACCCCAGTCAATGGTGATGAAGAAGTTTTGTTCTGAGAACCGACCGAAGTCTCCGGTTACAGTGGCATCTCCAGCGGCTGAAATTTGCGGCGTTAGAATATTCTGCAGAACAGGAGGGACGCCCGCGATGGCGCCCGTTTCCGAACTAAGTGTGGTGTTTGTGTCAATTAAAACACCACTCGCACCATGCCCCGAGAAGACGCCCGTGCCTGCGACGCTATGATCGGACGCGACTCCCGTATCGTTAATATCGAGAATTCCGTCGCCCGCTTCAACGTTAATATTTCCGTTGCCCCCAAAGGCACGCACGGATGCATTCAGGATTAAATCGCCAGGCCCCGTTGATTCCAAGCCAATGTTACCCCCCGAACTGTTAGTGACTTCTGAGTTAACGGTTAGCGGGCTGGCGTTTGTGATCATAATGTCGCCGGCGACTCCTGCTGAGTTGGTGATGCCATTAATGCCGTCGACCGTGCCGATGGTTAACAGGGCACCTCCCAGATCATTGTGGATTTGAATGTTGCCTGAATTCGTATTCAAAGAGGCAAGCAGAGAGACAGCTGTTTCCAGCGGGTCAGCAGAACCGGCGCCGGCTGCGGAGCGGATAACGAGTTCGTCTGCCGTGATGTCTCTGCCCCCAGTATCGCCTGCATCGACTACGCCACCGCCGGTACTGGTGAGCCTTGTGAAAGTGGTAGTGAATAATTGGCCGATGGTAAGATCATCGCCAGCTTGCAAATCAAGAATTCCGGTTCCGGCATCGAAGATAGTGCCGTCTGACATGGTGATACCACCGCCGTCTGTTCCTATAGAAGCGGAGTCAGCGAGCAGAGTGATCATTCCATTAGACGAGCTTAAATTACCGTCGCTGCCGAAGCTGAGGCTGTTCTGTGCTGTCAGGTCAATCGTGCCGCCAGCTGTGCTGAAGCCGTCATTGATTTCAATGGATGAATTCACGCCGGTGGCAGTCACTTGAATTATGCCTGCACCGTCTGTTGAAACCACGTTCGTCAGTACACCAAAGTTTTCAAAGGAAAGTGCACCATCCGCCTTAACGGTGATGTCAGAACCCGATGTGGTAATTTCCTCGAATGTGGTATTTTGTCCGCCAGTTTGTGAATAGTCGATTGTTCCACTGCCGGTAGTGATTCGTGAGACACTCACCGGGCCCGTTGCCATCGACGATGTGTTGGCAACGTCGATATTCCCGGTAGCGGTATTGACTGAGAGTGTTCTGCCAGCCAGTTCCACCAGTTGATTATTTCCGATTCCGTTGACTGCTTGCAAGGTGATCGAACCGGATGCGGCGTTCAGGTCGATCTCAGGAGTCATCTGATCGTTGAATGCGTCATTGATTTCTCCGGCTGAGGTCACTGTAATGACTCCATCCAACGCGGTGAGGTTACCCAAGAGGATATTTCCGAAGTTGATTGTGGAAACGTGGATCTCCGGCGTCGCACCACCTGCAGAGAGGGAAGTTAGTTCCAATGTATCCGACTGGGAATCTCCTTCGTTAGAGATGGTCATGGTTCCATCCTGAGTCATAGCGAGATCGATCGTTAATGCTTCATTACCGATCTGTTCCAACGCAATATTCCCGGTTCCGGTGGTGATGCTGGTGGCTGTAACAGAAGTACTGGCAGTGTTGTGTAACAGAATATCGCCGTTGGTGGTATCAGCCGAGAAGGTGTCGACACTCAATTCAAGCGTATCCCCGACGCCGATACCGGTGATGGCGTTCAGGTCCAAACTAGTGGAATTGATATTGAGTTGTCCTGGGATGCCGTCGTTCTGATCAGTAATCGCTGCTTTGGAATCAAGAAGTACATGGTCGGCAGCTGATTCGATCAGACCAGAGAGCAAAATGTTGCCGCCGGCAATGACATGAATGTCACCAGCCGTCGTCTGCAGAATATCGTGAATGATCACATCATCAGTTTCAATGATCCGGATTTCACCTGAGGTCTGATTCGAAATGTTGATCTGATCGACCTGCGTTTCGATTTCGCCATTCAAATCAGCGACTTTACCGGCTCCCAGAGAAGCGATGATCGTGACGCGGGCGCCGGTCGCATTGGCAATCAGGTCTTCTCCGGCATTGTCTCCGGCGTCGATTACGCTGCCTTCGGTTTCGAGGTGAATCGCGAAGTCAGTGGCATTGGTCGTGGTAATTTGACCGACCGTAATATCATCGATCGCTGTCAGTGTGACTGCACCATCGCCGGCATTGATGAGAGTACCGTCGGCCATTGTGATTCCGCCGAACAGCCCACCGGCTCCGTTGTCGGCATCCGCAGTGAGAATTACGTTGCCCGAGGTGCTGCTCAGATTACTGGACCCGTTGAAGATGATGTCATCGGCGGTTGCAATCGTCACGCTGCCCGTTTCACTTTGGATATTTTGATTCAGAATCAGGTCGGCGTCGGTATTCGTGGTTTCGATGAATAGCGTACCGGTTCCCAAAGTCTGCACCAGGTTCGTAACGGTAACACTGCCGACTGATGTCAGTGAAATATTGGTGTCTGTGCCTCCGGTCAAAGCCATCAAATCGACATTCAGGTCAACGAGTTCTAGAGCAGGGGAGTCATTCGTAATAATGAAATCACTGCCAGTGGCGGTACCATCAAATTGTTGCGCTGTGATCGCAACGGTTTCTGCAGACATGGATTGGAACAGAATTGCATCGACGGCGTTAATATCAAGGTTCCCACCGCCCGCGTTGATGATATCAGGCGCATCCAGTCGCAAGTTTGCTGTTTGAAACCCGGTAGGGACAGTGATCGAAACATCGGAGACAAAACCGATGGTGTCCAGTGTATTGTTGATTCCTGTTGTAACTGAAGCATCCAGCGCGCCGCCGGTGGCTTTGATGAAGGTGGTCCCTGCTGTGCCGGTGCCTGCATCCAGATTGATTAATTGAGGAGCGGTGCCTGTATTGTGAATGGCGATAATGTTGCCGCTGGTCAAGTCCAGGTGATCAACGGATGTCTGCAGTGGATCAAAGCCTGCTTCGGTAAAGATGCTGTTGATGCCGCCAATATTTTGTCCGGCAATGATCGTCAATTGATCGCCGACAGTGATGTTCATGTCGGAGCTATCGGAATCGAGTACATCACGGTCGGAATTCAGGATGATGTCTGCCGTGTTCTGGGCCGTCAAGGCTGTGACAATGATGTCACTGTCAGGGCCTGTTGCTGTCAGCGTGATTCCGTTATTCGTATCGGAAGCCGAGTTGTTTGCAGAATTGATGTCGAGAGCTTCAATTGTGCCGGCTGCGTTGATGGTGATAAAACCGTCGAACGTTGTGACCTGAGTCAGGGTGATACCATCCATTTCATCAAGACGGATACCGCCCGCGTTCGTGTTTACGTTTGCCGTGAGTGTGTTGACATCAGTATCGACGTCGATTCCATCCTGAGTACCACCGGCACTGCTGGATGTCAGCATCAAGTTGTCAGCGGTGATCCGGTTAGTGTCGGCACCGTTGGTGTCGAGGATACCGTCATCAGCGGTCAGTGTGACATCGGCGTTCCCGACGGCAGTAATCGTTGTAACCAGAATATCGCTGTTGGCACCCGTTGCAGCGAGTGTAATGTCGTTGCTGTCATTCGTTGAATTATTGGTAGAGACGACTGAGGTCGCGGTGATGCTGGCTGTGGCATTGATTATAATTTCACCATCAAATGTGGAAAGATCCAGCAGTTCAATGGCATTCGAGTTGTCGATGAAGAGATTACCCATCCCGGAGACGGTGGCAGAGAGTGTGCTGATTTCTGTTTCCAGTGGATTGCCATTACCAATACCCGTGACGGCGTTTAAGACAGCCGTGGATGCAACGAGATCTGTATGGGTATCTCCATTATCGACAATCGAGGCTGAAAGAGAATCAAGCGTCACAGTTCCTGTTGTCAGTAATCCACCTAGTAGTACGTTTCCATCTGCAGTGAGGTTGATGTCACCTGTCCCGGCATCAATTAAGGCACCATCAGTCATTGAAAGAGGGTTGCCATTATCGCCGGCTTCATTGTCGGCAGTCATGGTGATGGTGCCGGAAGTCGAGTCGATTAAAGCGACGCTGCCCAGCAGAATATCGTCTTCTGCTGTGAAGGTGACGGTTCCCGTGTTACTCTTGATGGTGGCGTCGAATTCAATGCCGCTGCCGGTTCCCGTTGATTCACCGATCAGTTCGATATTTCCCGTGTCGGTCGCCGCAACACTGGAGCTGTCTGAAATCTCAATGCCATTATTGCCGTTTGAGGTTCCGTTTAATGTGATGCTACCATTGGTTGAATTCACCTGTCCTGCGGCGGATTGAATCAGCACCCCATTGGAAACCGTTCCGCCTCCAGTTGAGATGCCTGTGATTGCAATATTTCCGTCTGATGATTTTACATTACTATTTATCGCCACGCCTGCATGGTCAGAACTGGTAGTACCATTGATGGTAATCGACGCTGCGTTGATACCAGTGCCAGTGGAAATAACCGTTGCTTGGTCAGCAAGCAGAAAACCCTCGCCGGTACTCGCGTTTGCAGTCAGCAGAATGTTACCGTCAACAGATTTTACATTCGTAGAGGTACCCTCAATGAAAATACCTCTGTTGTTGTCAACGCCAGTGCCCCCTGTTCCGTTAATCGAAACAGTGCCGGCTGATGCCCCCGTACTGGTGCCCATGACGGTTGCGCCTGCATGCAAGTGTACACCGTAATGGTTACTGGTCGGTGCGTCATTTCCACCAAAACCGGTCAATAAAACATTTCCATCACCGGTTGTGTGAATCGTGGCGTTCTCCGCTTCAATGCCACTAAAATTGCCTGCAGCCACGCCACCATTATTGGCCAGTAATGTGATGCCGCCATGAACGGTCTTCAGATTGCTCCCACTATTAAGTTTAATATTTCGAGTGGATGTGAGAAACAGGGCTCCGGTACCAAAGGTGGTAATTGTCGTAGCGAGATCGACGGTCAGTGTGTCGGTGGCGTCAAACGTGACGGAACCAGTGGCCGACTGAACGTCTTCATTGATGTCGAGCGTTCCCATGACATTCACCAGGATTTGTTGGTCTGCGTCCAGGCCGACCTGAGTGGTGATGTCCCCGATTATCAGATTCCCCATGTTGTCCAGGAACAGTCCGCCCGTACCTGCATCAGCTTCCAGGAAGGAGATGGCAGTGTCGATGGCATCCGCTAATTGGCCTACACCCATATTGGCGTTAATGACGAGTTGATTTGCGGTCACGTTTTTGGCGGCCGTCAAATCATTATCGGTGATACTGCCGTTAGTAGAAGTGAGATCGACGCGACCGCCAGTCGTCGTAACGGCAGAGACCGCGATATCATCATAAGCGGAGAGCTGAACCAGTCCGCCTTGCGATTCGACCGTGCTGCCGGAAGCCATCGTAATGCTGCCCGCGTTGGAACCGTCATTGTCGGCTGTCAAAGTGATAGAGCCGCTGGCCTGGCCGATGATCTTAGCTGTGGATGTCAGTGTGATATCGTTATCGGCCAGTATCGTGATGCTGCCGTCCAGACTGGTTAATTCTGAGGAAATCAGAACGTCCGAAGCGGCACCTTTCGCCGTCACGAGAATGGTACCTGCGCCGTTGACCGTGATGCCTCCATCAGTAATGGAACTGCTGCCGGCAGAGGTGTTGATGTCTACTTTTCCTCCGCCCGTTCCTGCCGTCGTATTGAAACTGCTGTTTAAAGCGGTGAAACCGGTGACTGCGTCAATATCGATATTTCCGCCATCCCCTGTAAGCAGGCTGCCGTTGGAAATATCAACTTTACCAAGAGTTGAAGTCACTGTGACTGTACCCCCAGAGGCCGCACCGAGCGTTGTATCGACCCCAGTGCCAGTGGATGTGATATCACCCTGTGCCTGAATCAGAACACTTCCCCCTTCGCCGGTATTAATGCCGTCGTCTTCGAGGGTGACTGTTCCCGTAGCGTTCAGCGTAATATCACCGAGTGAATTCACGCCGGTGTCACTGGTGGTGATGTTTCCATTATTTGCGTCGATGGTGATTGAAGTCGCAGAACCATTGGTTGTGGTCAGCGAACGTGCGGTGACGTTGGCACCGTCGAGATCAATTGTTCCCGATCCTGCATCCAGGCTGGAGCCGGCCAGCATGGTGAAGTCACCAACTCCGGATGTATCCGAATCTGCGGTCGCTGTCACATTTCCATCGGTTGTAAAAGTGCCGTTTAAGATAATGTTGTTCGTGGTTTTGATATCGATATTAACCCCGGTGCCGCCTGTTACCGAAGCATTAAAGGTAATATCTCCTGACGAGGTCGATACGAAGCTGGTAGACATACCCAGTGTGACGTCGTCATGATACGTCTGGGCGCCGCTGGTGGTTACGCTGCTTCCGTTGATTGCGGTTGCTCCATTGGCGTTCATTGTCAGGCTGGTTAAAGCAAATGTATTCCCGACTTGATCTTCAAACGTAGTTGTTCCTGCGGTGTTGACATCAAGCGAAAAGGCACCATTCAGTGTGGAAATGAATGTTATGGCGTCACTCGCGGAACTGCTGAGGATGGTGTCGGCACCGAGTAGGACAGCATCGTTAAAGGTCTGAGATCCTGTGGTGGCGATGCTGCCGCCATTGATGTTGGTTGTTCCGTTGGCGTCGGTGGTGAGGCTGGTCAAGGCGTCTGAACTGCCCACGGTTCCGTTGAAGGTGGTTACACCATTCGTGTTGATTCCAAGTGTAAAAGCACCGTTTACCATCTGGTTAAAGGTGATGGCGCCGCTGCCGGTACTTGTGAGGTTTAAATTCGCCCCCAGAGTAATGTCGTCATTAAAGATTTGATCACCAGTGGTATTGATACTGCCACCATTGATCTGGGTAATGCCGCCGACATTAGTTGTCAGGCTGGTCAGAGCGGCAGAGCTTCCGACAGCACCTCCGAAAATGGTGTTGCCCGTCGTGTCGATATTGAGATCGATGGCACCATCAATGGTTGAGTCGAATTCAATATTACTGCCACCGGAACTGGTCAGCGTAGAATTGGTTACAAAGTTGACCGCATCATTATAGAGTTGTGAACCGGTAGTGGTTACGGTTCCGCCGTTAAAGGTGGTACTGGTGACGCCTGAAGAACTAATCTCAACTGAGGCAGCATCGATATCAGCCAGGATGTCTACGGTTTCTGCGGTAACAAAAAGATCTCCTGTGGCGAGATTTGTCGTTGTCTGGAAGGTGATGCTGTCATCGCTGCCAGCCAGAATCGTCAGGCTGGCAGCGAAAGAACTATCGAGAGTGTTAACCAGAATTGTATCAATACCAGCGGGAGTCCCCATACTGTCGGTGCGAATGGTGATCGAATTCGTCGGGTCGAGGAAGAGCACCGATTCGCTGAGTGTGGAGTCGATGAAGGAATAATTGTCGCCAGCAACGCCATCGTCCGAAAGAGAGATCGTTTCGGTAGCATCGGTAAAATCAAAATTACGATCTGCGACGAGCAGGTTGTCGATAATCGGTTCCAAACCGGTGAACGTGATTGTGGTCGAGCCGTCGCTGAGACTGGCATCGGAAATGGTGATGATACCATCTTCACCTTCTGATGGAACGAGATCGGGAGTGAAAACGTATGCGACGGAATCGGCTTCGAGTGGCGTATTATGATTGATGAAAAGTGTATCACCGTCGACACCAGTGATCCCCAGAGAATTACCGTCGTTATTCTGTGAACCACCGTTAAAGATGATTCCATTTTCAGCATTGAAGAACTGGTTGTCGGGCTGATTGATGATCAATACATCGTCGCCCCCCAGTCCATTGAAGGTGATGGATGTAATGTCGGTGATAGCGACAGTCCCCAGAATCGTTTCGCCGGTACCGCCAATATCACGCGTCAGCACAAACGTAGCGGTGTTTTCTCCGGTCAATGTCAGTTCTAACTGATCATCTTCGCCGGTCCCAAAAATGACAATGTCACCTGTTCCATAAAGACCTGGGTAAACAGTGGGAGGATTCTGATAAGCACCAATATGCGGTGTGGTCGTGTTTGTATCGCCCGCGAATTCAGATGAAGTATAGGCGGCGGAAGAACCGAAGCCGATCGTGAACTGTTCTTCCAGTGAGTCGGTACCGACAAACAATAGATCGTTTGTATAAGCGAATAAGGGGTCGTTAAATACGTTGGTGGCATCCAATGAAATATTTGAATCAAGGTCGTTACCATTAAAAGCATTGTAGGTGATATTTGCATTCAGTGGTGCGATGACGCCAAAACCTTCAATTGGTGGCAGTGGAGGTTCGGCCTGCAGATATAGTGTGATATTGGTGCCACTGTCTCCTGATACGATAGTGGTGCCTGTCGCATCATCCAGATCCCAGTGTGCGACGAGACGTGCATCTCCGGTTAGTGCGGCGACACCATTATTCATGATATCAGCTCGATCAGAAGTATCTAACACATCGTTAAACCAGCCGATATCGTCCATCAGTCCATCGAAATAACGCCCCGCATCACCGGGGTCGCGGCCGACATTCATCAGACCATTGATTGTGTCGGTAAAGTGAGTACTGTCAAATCCAGCCAGATTTTCATCAAAAGAGGAAAGGTAGGGTTCCTCGGAACCATTCAGGTAGATGTGCATTTCGCCGGTGTCGGCGTCCCATGTGTATTGAATGTTGGTCCAGACGCCGGCAACGCCAGCCTGGCCTCCTTGCTGAATCGTGAAGTCGGCACCGTCCTGAGTTCTGCCATAGAACTGACCTCCATCGCTAGTGCGAAACTGGAATTCGAGACCACCATTATCAGGGCCTTCGAAGAATTGATTTCGTTTGCCTGTATCGTCCATGTTGACCCAGAAATTTAATGTTCCTTTGCGGCCCACATCAAAACTGGCATCCTGGAATGTCGCGAAATCATCGAGGCCATCGAATTCAAGTGCGCCGCCGAACTGACCGGCAGTGGTCTGGAATTCTGGACCAAAGGGGACGATACCATCTGTCGAGAGGAACATCTGAATGCCACTAACGTTGTCGACAGCGATATCCCCAGAGGCCTGGTCGAAGTCCCAATGAGCAACGAGTCGTGCATCTGCGGACAGTGTCGCGATACCCGATGCCCGAATCGTATTCAGGTCGGTCTGGTTCAGTGCTGCGTCAAACCAGCCGACATCGTCCATCAACCCATCAAAGAACCGACTGGTATTGCCGGGGTCGCGTCCCACATTCATCAGTTCATTGACGGTACTGACTGTGGCGGTCCACTGTGAGAGATCAGAATCGTAAGTGGAGCTGAGGTAGCCGACTTCGACACCATCGATATAAAGGTGCATTTCGGGATTTACACCACCGTTGAAATCCCACGTATATTGAATATTTTGCCAGACGCCTGTAGTGCCGCCAGCAGAGCCGTCTTGGATGACATAAGTGTTGCCATTCCCATCATTACGGTTGGGGCTACTGAAAAACTGACCGCCGCTGTTTGAGCGGTACTGGAATTCCATGCCGCCGTTATTGGGGCCTTCGAAGAACTGGTTTCGGCGTCCCTGATCATCCATGTTAACCCAGAAACTAAGTGTGCCGGATTCGCCGACATCGAAGTTCGCGTCCTGGAATAGACCAAAATCGTCGACGCCATCAAACTCCAAGGCACCGCCGAAAACACCTGCTGTCGGATTCCAAAGTGGATCGGTCGTCGGTTGAGGCCCCTCATAAGTGAAACCATTGAAAATATTGTCCGTGATATTGACGGTTCCAACAGCCACTGAAAGCGAAGGATCAAAGTAAACGCCACCGGGCTGGGCGTAGATGCCATTGGCGTTGGTCGTGGTTGAATCCTGCCAGTCGAACGTGTTGTGGATGATATCCAGTCCGTCGGTAGTCATACCGCCATTCGTGATTGTAACCGTATAGTTCTGGTCGCCGGCTTCCTGGAATGATCCTGCTTCAAGACCGTTACCGAAGTAATTATATGAGATGACACCACTGAAGTCGAAGTTGTTAGGATCACCGAATGTCCCTTGCGGACCAATGGCGATTGGCCCCCAGCGGAAATGGTCAGCTCGAAATTCATTGCGGGTGATTAGAAAGTTCTCGCCACTGCCGCCGTTGCCATCACGAATGGCTGCACGACCGAATTTGCCTTCAAAGATTGAATCAGAGACTTCGAGATTGTTAGCACCTTCGAAAACGACCGCACTGCGATAGTTATCGCCAAACAACAGATCATTGAGCGTGGTATTATCGGCTGCTGTGTAGACGGCATAGCCTTGGTAATCAGTGGCGGAAGTGTGTGTCTCCCAGCCGAGTTGGGCGCCGGTGATGGTCACATCACTCGCCGAAATGTTGATTGCGATGTCAAAATTACTCGTCGGAGCACCCGCTTTGCGAATTTCGACAACGTCTTTTCCTGCTCCCAGAATCGAAACGGATTCGTCAATATCCAGTGTGCCTGTGGTAAGGTAAATTCCTGCTGCGACATTGATCGTGCCACCAGTGCCTGCGACATCGACGGCGTCCTGAATGTCGGCGCCGCCGGTTGAGTCCAGGACATTCACGGTTGTGGCATCGCCAGAAACGTTATTCGAAACGAGATCGCCGTCCAGGTTAACTTCGGTTGCGTTGAAGGCAATTCCAGTGGCCGTCAATGTGATTGCATTGGCGACGTTGATTGTTTCGACGTTCAATTCCAGTGTGTTGCCAGTATTCAGAGAAACGCTGCCGTTGGCGTTAAGCGTATCTATATCTCCTTCGCCGTTTATTACCAGGGAAGCAGTGAAACTGGAAGTCAGCGAGTTTAGATCAATCACATCAGCGCCGTCACCGGTATTGATGGTGACCGTACCTGTAGGATTCGTGAAAGTTAATGTTTCACCGGCCGTGGAAGTGATCGTTGTTTGACCGCTGCCGGCATCGGTGATGGTAATCGTCTCAGAAACGCCGCTATAGTTGAGAGTAACATCCACAGCATTGATGGTCGAAGTGATCGGTTCCAGTCCAGTATAAGTGATGAAATTGTTTATTGAACCGTCGATACGAATTGCACCAGAATTACTGTCAGTAAAGAGGTATTCGACAGAGGTGGATGTTCCTAAGAGACTCAGGACATCGCCTGGATTTGTTGAATTGTTTCCTTCGCCGTCATAGTCGACAGTGATGCCTTCTGCGGCCAGGGCACTGTCCACAGTCAGGCTGTCATCGCCATCACCTGCATTGACTATGATGCTGTTGGTGTCAGCCAGCGAACTGGTGCCGATCAGTGTTCCCCCCAGACGATATTCGATATTCGGACCGACAACAAAAACTTCGATTACATCGTTGCCGCTGGTTCCATCCAGCTGAATGTCAACCACCCCGGAAAGTGCGAAGTTTTCGATTTCACTGTAAGTGATTGTGGGGAAAGTTCCCGTAACACTGCCTGAACCATCGCTGCTATTGGAAACCAGTGCGGTCCCAGCAGCCGACGTATCCACATTCAGCGAATCCCCCCCAGGGTTAGAGGTGGGGTCGCCACCCGTAATCTGGAACGCTTCTGAATCAGGAGTTACATCAAAAGTATCAGCATCACTCCCGCCATCGAGATTCACAAAGTTACTGAATTCCAGCGCGTTCGTGCTTTGGTACGAGTTTGTTCCGTTGAGCGTCCAGCTGGAAGCACTGTTAATGCCTACCAGGGAATTGGTAGCCGAGCCACCGGTTAGCTGGTCGATGTTGGCAAAGCTAACGGACTTCGAAGACTCGGTGCCGTCAAAACCATCGGTGCTGCTGATGCCGGTTAAAGTCACAGTCAGACTGGTGGTGTAGTTTGTTAAATCCAGATGATCGGTGCCGCCCTGGCCATCGATGGTGCCGTTCAGGAGAGAAGCATCATCGCTAAACTGAAAGATGTCGTTGCCCATACCCCCCAGCAGATTCAACGATTGGGAACCGGTAATTGTAAAGGTGTCGGCATCGCTGCCGCCGTTCAGGTTTTCTACATTCGTGAAGGTGACTGCACCGGCGAGTAGGCTCCCCGCGTTGACGCCATCAAGCAACCAGTCATTCGCCTGGTTGGCTGCGACCAGTGTATTGGTCCCGCCGCTCCCATCAAAGCTGATGCCGCCGGCTGGTAGAAAACTACCGCCACTTAAGTCGAGTCGTAGTGTGTTATCTAAGCCGTTCCCGGTAATCGTAACACTCGATACGCTGGCAAAATTGTGTGCAGGGACTATTTCAGTCAAGGTCCCTGTTTCGAGGACACGGAGTTGTGTTCCGTCTCTGACGATGGTGATATCGTTGGCCGACCAGTCACCCGCATCAACGACCAGTGTTTCGACGACGTCATTCAAGTTAATCGTAATTGTTGCTGCGGTTGTACCGCCGACGTTGTCGTCGACCAGGATGTCTAATGTGTAAGTCGGGTTAGTTTCGAAGTTGAGCAGGCTCTGATCCGTGACTAAGATCTGACCACTTGTGGTGATTTCAAAGGCGGTTGCTCCGGTTCCCCCGGTTTCAGTAAAGGTGAGTATGTCGCCGGGCTGGTCGGCATCAGACGCTACGATGACGGCTCCGACAGAAGTACCATTCGTGGTGTTTTCATCAATGTTACGAATCTGATTGGCGACGACCGGATCGTTATCGTTTAACGGGTAGAGGTTGATGGTAATCGTTGCTGTATCTGTGGCACCGATATTATCTGTAACCAGTATTTCCAGATCAAACGAAGTCACTGTTTCATAGTCCAGCAGACTCTGATTGGCAACAATGATCTGCCCACTGGATGTAATGTCAAAGGCAGTCGCACCGCTACCACCAATTTTTGAAAATGTGAGCATGTCATTAGGAAGATCAGCGTCAGTTGCGCTGATTGCCAATCCAACGTTTGTTCCGTTCAGCGTGTTCTCATCAACGTCACGTAACTGATCGTTAACGACGGGGGTGTTGTCATTGACAGGATTCAGATTGATCGTAATCGTTGCTGTGTCAGTAGCTCCGGCACTATCCGTGACGAGAATATTCAAGTCAAACGAGGTCGTAGTTTCATAGTCGAGTTCATTCTGGTTGGCGACGGTAATTTCACCAGACGAACTGACGTCGAACGCGGTTTGTCCGGTTCCGCCAGTGACGCTGAACGTTAAACTGTCTGGGGGGACGTCCGGATCGGTCGAAACGATCGTTCCAACCGACGTTGTATTGACTGTGTTTTCATCGACGTTAAAATTCTGATTGAGGGCAGCAGGGGGTGTGTTGACGGTCAAAGCGACATCGTTTCCGTCGCCTCCCTGATAGGTAATGTAGACCTGATTACCATTGAAGGTTAGCAGTGTGCCTTCTGCGAGCCCGTCAAAGATGCCGATGATGTCGTCGACCTCGTCATTGGCAATCAAGAGGAATTCATTTCCCGCAGCGGCGGTAAAAGTGCTGATCAAGTTGAGTGTGGTTCCCGAGAGATCGACAATGCCAGTGACTTGAATCTGATCGTAGTCGGTGCCTGCTGTGGTGCCATTAATTTCGACGTTCAAAGTTGAACTGGCAGTGAATGTCAGATCGCCCGTGCTGAGGATTCCGGGGCTCGAACCCGGGGTCAGAACACCGCTGGCATTGATGGTCACTGGGGCTTCGATGCTGCCGGAACCTCCCAATGTCGCTCCTGAGGAGACAATCACTTCTATTGTCTTCAGAGTTCCCTCGACTTCAAGTAAACCGTCCTGCACAGTAGTGGAACCGGCAATTGAATTGTTTCCGGTGAGAGTGAACTCACCGGTTCCCGATTTAGTCAGACTGCCATCGCCGCTGATGCTACCCGCAAACGTGGATGACGTAGCAGCGGCCTGATTCACATCAAGCGTTCCAGTAGCACCGCCTAGAAGCACTTTGCCGGCACCGGTTAGTGAAGTGAGTGAGACTTCATATCCATTCAGGTCGAGCACACTGGTGATGGCGGTTAAATCGACATTGGACGTATTCGGAATGGCAAAGGATTGCGCGAGTTGCAGGGTACCATCATTGATAATTGTCTGTCCGGTATAACCACTCGCTGCGTCAAGAATCACCGTCCCCATGCCATTTTTAATCAGGTTGGTCCCGTTTAATTGTGCTTTCACTGCGCCTGAGCGTAGATCCAGATCTGACTGGGCAGAGAGGATGCCGCTGGTAGCGATGATGGTGCCGTCTTCCAGAATAAAACCATCGACGGTTTCATTAAACGCTCCCAGATCGAGAGTCACGCCTCCAGATAATGTTAAGGAGACCGAATCCGCCAGTAGATCATTTGCGGTGAGTTGGTAGGCATCTCTGGGCTTCCCACTGAGAATCAAATCGGTGGGGGCAAATGCAGCGTCGAACGAATCCAGCGCAACCACTGAGTTGCCGCCGGACGCGTTTATGGTGAGTGAATGTGCTGGAACTGCAAACGTAGTGAACTCAAACGCGGCACTCAGGCTGCGGATTTGCATTTCTCCAGAAGTGAGCGAATTTTCCAGAACCGCATCAAGAGTTGACGTGGGAAGATTGATGATGACGTTATTGGCCGTACTGGTTCCACCAAACACGGGTTCGAGACCGGTGTAGCTGATTTCCGTAATCGCATTGCCGCTGAAATCAATCGAACCGGATCCGGGACCGGATAAATTATGTATTACCGTATCAAAGGTGCCGTCTGTGAACTCTAAAGCGTCATTGCCACCAATGCCCCCTTCAAATGAAATGGCGACATTCGTCAGATCGGTCGAACTGTAATCTAGTGTCAGGAAATCGGTTTCCCCATCGGTGCCAGTGATTTTGATTGAATTCAAACCAGCAGTGGGAGTTGAAAAGAGCAGGGGATTAGCACGATCCGGATCAAGGATTTCGAGGTTGGGGCCATTGATCTGGATGACAAAGGCATCGTCGGCATTCAGTTCGTTGGGTAAGATCACGTCGAGTTGATCGCCCGTCAGTTCAAATTGTCCCAGGTAGGTTACAGAGGATGCCGGATTGAACTGTGGGGGATCTCCCATACCGATTTGGAGTTCAATTCCGATATTCACGTCACCTGAAAATCCGGTGAGGTCGACGGGGCCGGCGATAACCAAATCCTGCTGGCCAAGAAACTGAATGGTTTGAGAAGGATCAGTGCCTGTTACCAGAATCGACGAAATCTGGCTGGCATCAAATTGCAGAATGCTGCCGGGGAGACCAAATCCGTCATCGACTTGAATTGTAGCACCACTGTCAACCACAGAGACAGTCGCTTCATCATTGGTGGCATCGAGATTGAGTTGAAGCACATCACTGGTCGTGCCTCCAATAGCAGCACTGACATTGAGTACAATTCGATCTTCCAGTCGAACTAACTCCAGCCCCGCATAGCTGTCTTCTCGAAAGCGATTGAACTTCAGATTATTCGATGATTCCGTTTTACCGAGGCATCGATTCAGCCATTTTAAAAATCTCACGTTGAGAAGCTCCTTCGAGTTCCTTGAAATGCTCTAAATTTAAAAGGCATATAATTTAGGACGACCATCGTGCCGCTACACAACAAATGAGGGGGTTTAAAAAAGGAAAGTTGCGTACGGTCTTTCCTCTTAACTCATCACTTATGTGCGAAACGACCTTCGGGCATCTATACATAATAGTGTATGAGCGGGCCTACTGCATATCCCTCCTATATTATCCTTGCTCTCTAAATGGTATGTCAATCATTTTTAACGGGGTACATACATCTGCTAAAAATGTAAACCTGGCGGCTACACAAACGTCATACCCGTGCTAACTAATCCGAATCCTACTGTCGTGCTCGAAATGATCCCATTGCCCCTATAATCATCTCAATTCTCATACGCTGGCATACATCTAAATAACGAATCAAGTTCTCAATCATTTCAGTAATCACGTGCAAAAAACGAGAATCAAGCAAATCCCAAGAGCTTCGCAGTGTTTTTATGTGCGCTTTTTTGTGGGTTAGCCAATTTAAAGGCAGTAATCAGGCAGGTAGGGGGTATTGCAAAGACCTTGCTGTTTAGTCCTTGGAAGATGTGCTGCCGCCATAACCCCTGCCGATATATGATAATGAGTCCCTTTGATCAAACGATATCTAAAATGCAGTCTGTCGCCTGTAAACCAACGCAGGCAATCTATCTCACTGGAGCGCCTGAACTTATGAGGTTGCTAACTGTTCAATCCTGGATCGTTGCCGGTCTGTGCTGTCTGCTTCTTGCTGGCTGCGCATCAAAACAGGTTGCGCACTTTTCGATCGCTCCTGAATTTGATCAACGCAAAATTAACGCGATTTCCAAGTCTGTTGCTGCCCAGACCAAGGGCACAAAGAACAAGACGAACGGACGCGTAAAATCTGACCCAATAAGGGTTACTGGCTTCAATAAACGGACGATCCCAAGCCGAATACAACAGCCCGAGACACAACCCGCTCCTTTGGGAACAGTAAAACCAAGCGAACCAGATTTACAGTTTGACGAATTTGAAGAGTTTCATTCGATCGCATTACTTGAAATCGGCTCCCCCCTAACTGCTGAAGTGAATTCTCCAGTTGAAGCACGCAAACCAGAGCTTACCGATGTGCAACCTGTCTTTGTGATGGATCTGCTGCCTGCCACAGAAGTGGTACTCAGTAAAAATAATACTGCTTTCCAGGCAGATCAGAAGATTATATCAGAAACCAAGTCACCTCATCTGGTTGAACTGGGACTGAAGCCGCTGAGTCAATTATCGATCAGCGCCAAACCCCCAGCGGGGGATCTGCCTAAGAACACGGCTGCGGAACAACTAGAAAAACTTCCTACCCGACAGGTTGTGATGGGAGAAACTCGGAACTGGGCGTTAAGTACTAAAGAATGGGAAGCGCCCGGCATTGCCTATAATCCGCTGTATTTTGAAGAACCTTACTTGGAACGCTATGGGTATAACTATGGTGCTCTGCAGCCTTTCCTTTCTGCGGGACGTTTTTTTGGACGCATTCCAGCGCTGCCCTACATGATTGGTGCTTATCCGATGGATGAATGTCGCTACCCGTTGGGATATGCCCGACCTGGAGATTGCCCACCGTATCAGGTAGAAAAGCTGCCTTTAAGTGCACGTGGGGTCTTATTTGAAAGCCTGACCGTTACCGGTCTGGTATTTCTGATTCCCTAACAGAGCTTCCAGTGCTGCTCGCGTTGAGTCAATTGCGCGAGTCGTTGCTCGTTCACCGTAATTCCCAGTCCGGGGCCCATTAAGGTCGGCGCTGCTCCTCCCCAGCCAAATGAAATCTCTTCGTTGATGAGATTCTGTACGAGCAGGAATCGATCAAAACTTCCTTCTAAAAATGTGATGCCTTTGACGGATGTTGCAAAGTGACGCCCGGCGGCTGAAAGAATTCCCGTTTCCCCCACCTGACAGCCGAGTTGATACTTGAGTCCCGCCTGCTGAGCCAAGTGCGCTATCTGTAAAGTGGGGATGACTCCTCCCAGCTTTGAAATACGGAGGTTGAAGTAATCACAATAGCCTTCTGTAATTGCTTGTTCGGCGTCTTGCTGACTGCAGAGAGACTCATCGAGCATCACCGGTGTTGCGATCTGGTTTCTGATATCTCGCAAGCTGGCTATGTTTTGATGTGCGACCGGTTGTTCGATGGAACTGACCTTAAAGGGGGTGAATTCACGATCTTTTTCTTCCAGAATCTCGCGTGTCCAGGCTTCATTAGCGTCAACACGCAGGTTCATTTTGCTCCCAGTCAACAGTCGCAGTTTTCGAAATAAAGCTTGGTCATCAATCTGTGGAAGTCCGACTTTCACTTTGCACTGCTGGAAGCCGGTCAGCCGGTAAACAAGTGCCAGCATGTATTGTTTGACGGGCTTCATGGAAGTTAGAACGCCACTGTATCGGACGGTCGTTTGTGGTTTGAGCAGATTCTGACAAGGCTCTAAATGTTGAAATATCTTAGAAAATGAAACATTTTCTGCACGGGTTGCCGCGTCAATGAGACTGATTTCCAACGCACAACGGGCGGCATTTCCAAAACAACCTCGGTGTAGGTACTCTGCCGGAGAATCTGTTGGTGTGGGCGAAGTGATTTCCTGGCAGAGTGCGATTAGTTCGTTTAACGAATGCCAGTTGTCCCCTAACATCGATAGAAAATCGGTGTTTTCATATTGAGAAAATACGGATTTGACGCTTTCGCCGGTTACGTATTCTCGCGGCACCGATTCACCCCAGCCTACGGTTCCATCTGTTAATTGGCAGCGGACGATGATGGACTGAGATTCAGAGCGACTGAAGGAAGCATGTGTGATTTTTCGCCGTAATGGTACGCGGACCTGATACGCCGAAATCTGGGCGATTCTCATTTTGCCGGATTTCCAACCTTTATTAACTCTAAACGGGATTATGACATACGTGCATTTTGGGGGTGACAAGCTATCGGAATAATGCTATGAAACTCTTATTCTGAATGGATTTAGGATTTTTCGCAATATGGAGGCGATTGTGGGTGTTCCCCTTTCCCAAATGTGGACTGTAGCAAAATATGTTTTGACACAACGGTTTAAAGGCGTAAAGCGTTATCCGCTTGTACTGATGCTGGAACCGTTGTTTCGCTGCAATCTCGCTTGTGCCGGTTGTGGAAAGATCCAATTTCCCTCTCATATTCTCAAACAGAATCTCAGTCCCGAGAAATGTTTCCAGGCGGTTGATGAATGCGGTGCTCCCATCGTTTCGATTCCCGGTGGGGAACCACTGCTGCATCCACAAATGCCGGAAATTGTCGCCGGACTCGTCGCACGCAAGAAGTTCATTTATCTTTGTACCAATGCGATCTTACTGGAAAAGCATTTAGAGAACTATCCCCCTTCCAAGTATCTTACTTTCTCGATTCATCTTGACGGTATACGCGAGGATCATGACGCCGCTGTCTGCCGTGATGGGATTTATGACAAAGCGATCAGTGCAATCAAAGCGGCTGTGAAAGCAGGGCACCGCGTAACTACGAATTCAACTCTGTTTGAGAATGCGGAACCGGAACGAGTCCGACAAATGTTTGATGAGCTAGCTGAACTGGGGATCGAAAGTATGATGCTCTCCCCAGGTTATCAATATGAAAAGGCACCCGACCAAGAGCATTTTCTGAAGCGTAATCAGACGATTCAAAAGTTTCGCGAGATCCTGGCGACTCCCAAAAAGGCATGGAAATTTAATCATTCGCCTTTGTTCCTGGAGTTCCTCAAAGGGAACTGGGAGCTGGAATGTACCCCCTGGGGCAATCCGACCTATAACATTTTCGGCTGGCAGAAACCTTGCTATCTACTTGAAGAAGGGTATGCCGATACCTTTGGCGAACTGATGTCTTCTACCAGTTGGGAACGTTACGGACGCAAGAGTGGTAACGAAAAATGCCGTGACTGCATGGTGCATTGTGGCCATGAACCGACGGCCGTGGATCAGACATTTTCATCCTGGAAGGGCTTTATGAAAGTGGTCTCTCTGACGCTCTTCGGGGCAAAAGATTCCAACAAGCCGTTACCAAAGCAGTCACCAGAAAGTATGCCTGCCCCGCACTACACTGTGGCAGACCACGAATTGATTCAATTGGCACCTGTCGACGACGCGAACTGCGATGAGGATGTGGAAGTGCTGAATCTCTTAAATTGATCGCTTTGTTTTTCCGTTTCGACCACGAAGATCCTAAAAGTGAAGAGGAGTAATCTCTGAATATCCCCTTCGTTTTTTTGCTGGTGAAGCATCAGATGTGATCTTTCAAGCTATGGCATTCGTAGAATTAAATCGAGTCTCATGAATTAGAAACAATCGTTTTCTAGTCTGGCCGATTCGTGCCGCTGATGACGCATGACTTCTTACGCTCATTTCATGTTTGTGGTAGAAAATATGTATTGATTCAATTTATTTCTATCAGGAAAGACGCGAAAATCACGAAAGGTCAAAGGGAAGCCTTCGATCTTTTTGCAATTTGATTTTCTGTTCGCACATGTGATTTCAGTGAGAACAATAACGCGCAAGTTTAGGTTCATGGCTTTTCAGACAACTTTTAAAAAACTGTTTGACAAATTACATACCCACAACTACTATAAAACCAAATCTAATAAACCAAATATCGATTATGTAATTTGAATATAAGCCAGGGAGGTCCAATGGCCAGGCCAAGAGCGAAGGAACTTACCGAGCGTGAGTTAGAAGTGATGCATGTTTTTTGGGACGAAGCTCAGTCGGAAGCAGCGATGGCGATCTCTGTTTCCGATGTGCGGGACGCGCTACACAAGTCGGGACGCGAGTTAGCTTATACGACTGTCGCAACATTGGTGCGGATATTAGTGGAGAAGGATTTTCTGAAGCAGACAAATGAGGAACGCCCTTTTCTTTACCGCGCAGCCCGATCGTTTGACGAAGTCTCAGGCAGCCTGCTGGGAGAGATGGTTCAGAAAGTGTTTGGAGGATCGCGGGAAAAATTATTGTTGCGACTGATGGATGAACGCAAATTAACGCGGAAAGAACTTAGGGCTCTAGAAGACATTTTACGGGAGAAATCCTGATGCATGAAATCGGTGTTTGTGTTGTCTGGTTGAGCCTGCAAGTGACAATTGTTGCGGTTGGAACGGCTCTGTTTTACTGGTGCCTGCGACGCCGGGGGCCTCTGATGCGGTCGCTCGTGATTTCTTCTTCTTTAGTTGTGACTCTACTTCTGGCGACATTCGTGTTGAGTCCTTGGCCTCGCTGGACTACACAACAAACACAGCAGAGGAGAAGCGAAGTATCACATGTGGAAAAAACCATCCGGGAGAATAATCCCACCGATTTGGCGGAGTCCCCTCTTCCTCAACAGAAGACAATCGAACTGGATTCCGTGTGGAGTTCTGCCTGGACCGGATTTGTCGAGGGGCTTAAAAACAAACAATCGGTCGAAAATCAGGATGCACCGCTGACATGGCCAGCCTTCATTGGATTTCTGTTTCTGGGGGGAATGGCACTGGGCTTTCTGCGTCTATGCGTCGGTTACATTCTATTGAAACGTGAAGTGGAACATTCGATAGAGTTAGATCACTCTGCCGCTCGAGAGCTTCTGGATAGATTACTAATGGAGCAAGATCATCCACCTGTACTTTGCCTTAGAGAGACTCAACGACTGGCGACGGCGGCAGTTGCCGGCTGGTGGCGTCCGATTATTTTATTACCTGCCAGCTGGCAAGCGTGGTCGACTGAGCAGTTAAAGGCCGTTCTGACGCACGAACTTTCCCATATTCAACAGCGTGATTTCTTGTCGAATCTCTGTGCTGAGATCAGTCGGTCGATTTATTTCTATCACCCATTGATGCATTGGCTGGTCGCTCGTTTGAGGTTGGAGCAGGAACTGGTGGCGGATGCAGCAGCAGCCGAAGCGGCCGGTGGACCAGAATCATATCTGGTTATTCTCGCTGAGATGGCGATGGCGCAATCCAACCGAGGGGTACGTGGACCCGCCCGCGCTTTTTTACCCACACAATCCACTTTTTTAAGGCGAATTGACATGCTCAAAGGAAAGAAAACGTTCCGCGGCACTGTGCCTGCAAGTACTCGTGCGTTTGCTGTTATGGTTATTGTGCTGATGGGGTTATTAGCGGTTGGGTTTCGTGGAGACCGCGTCAGCCTTGCTCAAGATGTCTCTCCCAACGTTGCTGATTCAGAGGAAGTAAAAAGGACGCCGGAAAAATTCCGCATCGATTTTGTTCCGAATAACGCATTAGCCATAATTGCAATTCGTCCCGCAAAAATACTTGACCTCAAGGTGATGAAACCAATCCGTCAATTGATAGAGTTGGATGAAGAAAAAAGGAAAGAGCCGGGGGCTATTCCTTTTAACCCGAAAGAAATTGAAACAGGAATCGTATTCTTTCTTCCTCCGGACCCGCAGACTGTTAACAAATCTCCCCTGAATAAAGTTATCGTGGTTCAGGTGCGGCAAGTATTTGAGCAGAAATCTGTTATGGAATCTTTTAATGGCCTTAAATACATTTCACAAAAGTATGGCGACAGAACGTATTTCAAGGTCCCTAAAACAACTAGTGCGCCAGCTTTATTATTTCTCAATGATCGTACACTCATGATCGCAGATAATGAGACTGCTTTGTTGAATGTAATCAACACCTTAGAAAGCAGAAGCGTATCTCGTTGGGAGAAGAAATGGGAGTCGCTTGAGAATGGTTCCCTGGCTGTACTATTAAATATGCGCCTGGCGCGTGAAATGGTCTGGTCCACGGGAGCTAGTATTGGTTTTTCTAATGCCACAACAAAGGGGCTCGTTTCGCCAATCTGGGAAAATACAGATATTATATCGCTCGGGATGAACATCAACCAAAAGATTTCTTTAAAATCGATACTCTATCAGGATGTAAATGGAACGAGGGTTCAGAAAACGCTCACTGCGATATTTACACTTTCAGAGAATGTATTGCAGCAATATAGAAAAGGAATACGAGTTAGAACTCTAGAAGAAAGACTCGCAGTCTTGGACGCGATTGATGTTGCAGAGAAGCTTGTTCGGTCGGTAGAGGTCAAGCAGGAAGGTGAAAATGTTAGTCTAACCATGTCTCTGCCTGCCACTTCTGGTGCCCAACTGGTTGCAGCCCTAATGCCAGCGATTACGCAGGCACAGAAGGCAAGCATCCGCACCCGTTCTCGGAATAATGTCAAACAGATCATGCTGGCATTACATAAATTTCACGACAAACATAAACATTTCCCTTCAGCCGTCTTGTTGGGGCCAGATGGAAAAACACCGTATAGCTGGCGTGTGGCACTCCTCCCATTTCTGGATCAACAAATTCTGTATGATGAGTACAACAAAAATGAGCCTTGGAATAGTGAGCATAATAAAAAAGTGCTTGCCAAAATGCCCGTCGTCTATCGCTGTCCTGCTGATAACGGTGCTGAGAACTATACCTCTTATTTTGGTGTAGTTGGTCAGAATACGATGTTCGGTAAGACTGGCCAGCTTGGTAAGCCGGGCCCCTTTGGTGGTGCCTTGGCAGCTGGCACGGACTCTAGAGGCGTTGACAATCTTGCAGGTAGCAGTCTGGATGGTGTTCGATTACGTGACATTGTTGATGGCACATCCAACACCATTGCGGTGGTCGAAACAAAACGCGAGATTCCGTGGACGAAGCCTGAGGACCTCACATATGATGGTAAGAAATTACCGAAACTAGGAGGATTTTACCAAGGAGGGTTCTTTGTTGGGCGTTGTGACGGAGCAGTGCTATTCACTGACCAAAATATAGACCAAAACATCTTGAGGAACCTGTTTTTGATCAACGATAGAAATCAACTTGATCCCCAACGTTGATCTGTGTCAATCATGTGTGATTCACAGCTTGACACGACCGGGAGCCTCTTCCAGTTCGTCAAATGAACCGGGGGAGCGAAATGGATTATCGCGGGGTTGCGATTGGACTTCATTGGCGGGAAACGTTTCTGATTCTTCGAATCCAATTTGTGACGGTCTCCATTGTGGCTCAGCACTGGGAGTGCTGTTTGACCAGTCGGGCTCTTCCAACTCGGCGATACGGGAATCAATGTGTGTGGGACGTGGTCCTGCAGAAGCTTCTCGCTGAACTGGGAACGAAGCTCCCAGATCCATTACGGGGTATCCTGGGATTTGTGGTAGCCCCCAGACTTCTGGAGGAATGCCTGCTGGATTGACGTCAATGTTCGCCATTGTCATGGTGAGGACGATGCCTGCTTGCGGCCAATCGAGTTTAATAACATGCGGCAGCGTCGCTCCGGAATTACTACAGACGCGATATTCGCCTAGAGTGGCTGTGGCGATCCTCTGTCCCCGGCTGTCGTAAAGTGATTGCTCGATAATATGACCGGTGCAGAGGTTGACGACCAGAATTTTCTGCACAAGTTTGCCATTTGGCATAAGGCGATCGGAAATCAACTTGATATTTGGTGAATTCTGGCCTTCTTTTTGAATGGAAAGCTCTGTTTCATTTAGTGGGACGACGCGTAATGCCTCGAGTAACCAGTCCGGTTCAAAGGGAATATTTAACTGCGAGCCCATCGACTGGTATTGATCGTGGCGAACGGTAAACACTCGTTTTTGGTCATTTCGTTTGACCCAGAACCAGAACCGTTCGTCGTTCGAGCCAAAGTCAACTTCTGCCCCCAAGGGAGAACTTGCGCGCAATCGGAATCGTTTGGGTTGTTCGACCGCCAGCATGGCATTCAAGCTGACCGGAATTCCCCCTTTTTGCCGCGCTCTGATTTTTACATTTGAAGACTGCCAGCCATAGACGCCTTCGATCTGTGAGTTCAAGTGAGTGACAATTTGAGTGTAGCTGGCGTTAGGAGGCAGCACGCAGACAGGGGGCTGTTGTGGGAGGAACGTTCGAACGGAAGCGCAAGCAGGTAGCAGCATCAGCGCCAGCAGCACGAGAGTCACTTTCGTGACCATAGAGCGCCAGTTTAAGGTGCCGTAGGATTGATTGTGTGCTGTTCTTCCATGAACATTCAACATGTTAGCGATCCATCATGGGGGCGTGCCCCTTATTCCCACTCTTCAAAAAATTGGTTATTCAATTGATTCTGTAGTTGTTCGATTTCAGATTCTTCCAGGTTTTGATCACGGATTTCGAAAGATCCTTCTCCATGAGTTCCAGACAGCTGGAGATATGATGCCTTGTCTTCCTCGCGTGACCCTTCCAGTTTGAGTCGGCGTTTTTGGACGAGAAATAAGGCAAGCACGTAGAGAAACTTTTCCTGTACCTGACTGGGGGCTTCATACAATTGTTCAAAGTATTGCATAAGTGCATCTGGATCGATTTTTTTCGTGCCTTGGGTCGCTGGTTCTGGTACCTGGCATTTCCATTCGCCAACAAAGCTTTCTGGAGGCCCAGTCCAGCCATCCTGTGAAAAATCGAGACGAATCAGTTGGCCATTTTGTTCGATAATGACAGAGTGAACCGTCTCGCCTGGGATAAATTCTTTTCCAGTCGAAGAGCAGGATTTTCCCAATGGTTTTAAATGATAATCCATTTAAGAAACTCGAAATCGGAATTCGGACAGTTGTTTCAGGGTCATTGTTGAGGCTTGTTTGCTGATAGCGAGCGAATCCTAGACTATTACAGGATTTAGCTCAAGGTGTTTCTAACGGGATCACACCTTTTCTGGCGATCTAAATAAAATTTTTATTCAGATGTAAGATATTTGTAGACAGAGGGTTATGACCCAGAAAAGAATTTACTGGAAGAACCACCATTTTCGACAATTGGAATTTCAATGGGGCAGGCGCAACGAGGACAATGCCCGGTATAAGCGGTTGCGGCATGGTTGATATAGATTTTGGAATAGATGTTACAGCACTTGAAATGAACACCAACAGACGGACGCTGCGGACTCGGTGAGGCATCTTGATCAGCCATAAAGGACTCCATAGAAAAATACGCTGAAATGCACGGAGCGATTTCAGCGTATTTATGAAAATCGATGATTTAAATCAAGAGATTTTGAAGTCTGCGTTTAATCTGTTATTTTTGATGCGATAGCATCAGCATGGCACGTGCCCGGCTTTGATCACGCTCGCGGGCATTGCATTGTTCATCACCAACTGCTGGTCTTGCCAAGGCTTCTTCAAGCAATTTTTCCGCATCGGCAGCGTTTAATTCGCCGACAGGAATCGCTTGTTCTGTTAGGACTGAAATCACATTTCCCTGAACCTGAAGAAATCCACCATCAACAAAATAAGTGATTTCTGCGCCATCGGTAGAGTCGAAAGCTAGTTCACCATAACCCAGGCGGCCGACCATTGGCATGCGACCTGGAAGAATTCCAATTTGTCCGTCAAATAAAGTACAGCGCAGACTCTGGATCGATTGATCTAACAGGGTCGTTTCCGGAGTAACTAATAACAGGCGAAATTCTTGAGCCATTGGCGCTCTAACCACATTGAAAACAGGAATTCAAATTGAACTTGTGAACGGAGCAAAAGTTGTCAGTTCACAATTTTGTCGATACTCTTTTAACGCTTTACTCTTCAGCCATCCGCTTGGCTTGTTCTTCTGCTTCTTCGACAGAACCGACATACATGAATGCGGCTTCGGGAAGGTGGTCCCATTTGCCGGCACAGATCTCTTCGAAGCTGCGAATGGTGTCTTCCAGCGGAGTGATTTTACCCTCTTTACCGGTAAACACTTCAGCTACGAGGAATGGCTGTGACAAGAAGCGTTCAATCCGCCGTGCACGATGCACGATGAGCTTGTCTTCTTCGCTTAATTCATCAACACCCAAAATCGCGATAATATCCTGAAGCTCACGATAACGTTGTAGTGTTTGCTGCACTTCACGAGCCACTTTGTAATGACGCTCACCCACATATTGTGGATCCAGAATACGGCTGGAAGATGCCAGTGGATCGATGGCCGGATAAATCCCTTTTTCTGAAATCTTACGTTCCAGATAGATGAAGGCATCCAAGTGAGAGAATGCAGTCGCGGGAGCAGGGTCGGTTGGATCGTCTGCCGGCACATAAACTGCCTGCACACTGGTGATCGCCCCATTTTTCGTTGAAGTAATTCGTTCCTGCAATTCACCTAGCTCTGTTCCCAGGGTAGGCTGGTATCCCACGGCACTTGGCATACGTCCTAAAAGCGCGGAGACTTCACTTCCTGCCTGTGAGAAGCGGAAGATATTATCAACAAAGAGCAGGGTGTCTGTTCCTGTTGTGTCACGGAACCATTCCGCCATGGTTAAAGCGGACAGAGCGACTCGCAAACGAGCTCCTGGAGGTTCGTTCATCTGACCAAAGACCATACAGGTTTGCTCAATCACAGAACGATCTGTTTGACCAATTTTTGTTTCCTGCATTTCTAACCAGAGGTCGTTTCCTTCACGGGTTCGTTCACCCACTCCAGCAAATACAGAGTATCCACCGTGAGCACTGGCGATACGAGCGATGAGCTCGGTCAAAATCACAGTTTTACCAAGACCGGCTCCACCGAACAGCCCCGCTTTACCACCACGCACGAATGGGGTTAACAGGTCAACCACTTTGATACCGGTTTCGAACAACTCGGTCTTGGCACTCAGGTTTTCCAGCAAAGGTGGTTTGCGGTGAATCGGCCAGCGTTCGTCAGACTCGACTTCACCACGACCGTCTACCGGTTCACCCAGCAAATTGAAGACGCGTCCCAAAGTTCCTTTACCGACGGGAACGGAGACCGGTGCACCAGTGTCGGTGACGTTCATTCCTCGGATCATACCATCAGTAGACGCCAAGGCCACACAACGAACACGACCGCCACCCAGGTGCTGCTGGACTTCGCCGGTTACATTGATCTCTATGCCCTTAATTGTGTCTTTCACAACCAAGGCATTGTAGATCTCTGGCATCTGATTTTCTGGGAATTCAACATCAAATGTTGAGCCAATAATCTGTGTAATTTTACCAACCGCAGTCGTTGTACTGGCTTCCGATGTCGCCATTGATATGTCTCTACTTTCTGATATTTATCAATTTGTAAAAAACCATAAAGTGCCTACGCAAGGCACGCCGGAAATTACTCCAAGGCAGCTGCACCACCAATAATTTCGAGGATTTCCGAGGTGATTTGTGATTGTCGTGCACGGTTATATTGAGCAGATAGAGAGCCCACCATGTCATTGGCGTTTTCCGTGGCACCTTTCATGGCAACCATTCGAGCAATCTGTTCGCTCACTGCTGCGTCCAGGAAGCACTTGAATAAACGTGCTTTGAATGCTGTTGGAACGATTTCCTCCAGAATTTCCTGAGCAGAGGGAAGAAATTCATAATCATATTTTTGAGCTGTTTCGGATGTCTCTGCCGAAGATCCGAGAGCACCAATCGGAAGCAGGGACTGGACAACGGTCTGTTGTCTGGATGACGAAACAAATTCCGTATAAGCAACATCCAAGCGATCAATTTTGCCTTCAATATAGTCCGTAATAAAGCGGCTTGCCAGTTGATCAACTTCTTCAAATGTCGGACGATCTTCAAAGTGCGTATATGTCTCTGAAGCAGCGATGTTCTGAAACTTTAAAAAGCTGATCCCACGTTTACCGGAAACTTCCAGATGAACGTTTAATCCAGCTGCCTGTAAATCTTGGTAGCGTTTTAAAGAAGCCTTTAGTACGCCTGAGTTATAGCCGCCACAAAGACCCCGGTTTGAAGTCAGGATTAACAGGACCGCATTTTGTTCGGACTCATGTTTTTCCAGCAGCGGGTGATGAAACTCAAGATTTGCTTGAGATAGATCCGCAACCAATTCCGAAATCTTTTTAGTATAAGCGGCAGCTTCCGAGGCACGGTCCATGGCTTTCTTAAATCGCGCAGTGGCGATCAATTCCATGGTCCGTGTAATCTTACGGATGTTTTTTACCGCTTTTAATCGTTTTACGATGGCACGTGCTTTGGCCATTAGATCCTGAACCTGTTTTTGATTATCTATTCAAACAATAAATCAATTACGCATTTTTTCGCAGATACTGATCAACGAATGTTTTCAGAACAGACGTTAATTGTTCGATGGTATCGGCTTCCAGTTTACCGGTTTCTGTGATTTTGTCAGTGATTTCCGGATACTGATCGTGAATAAACTGCAACATTTCTGTTTCAGCCTGTTGAACCTGTGGAATCGGAACTGAGTCAAAGAAACCTTTGGTTCCGGCATACAGACTCACGACCTGATCTGCCATGGACATCGGATTGAACTGAGGTTGTTTCAGTAATTCAACCATTCGATATCCACGGTCAAGCTGGGCTTGAGTCGCTTTATCCAGTTCCGTACCCATTTGCGCGAACGCTTCCAGTTCACGAAAGGCAGCCAGGTCCAAACGCAAACTACCGGAGACACTCTTGGTGGCTTTGGTCTGAGCATTACCACCGACGCGTGAAACACTAATCCCCACGTTAATCGCAGGTCGAATACCGGCGAAGAACAAATCCGGTTCCAGATAAATCTGACCGTCCGTAATGGAAATCACATTCGTTGGAATATAAGCCGAGACTTCACCTTCCAGTGTTTCAATGATGGGGAGGGCTGTCATGGAACCGCCACCCAACTCATCACTCAAACGGGCAGAGCGTTCCAGCAGTCGACTGTGACAGTAGAATACGTCCCCAGGATAGGCTTCACGTCCTGGAGGGCGTCTCATCAATAGTGATAATTGACGATAAGCCTGTGCCTGCTTGGAAAGGTCATCGTAGACAACCAATGTATGTTTGCCCTGATACATATAGTGCTCTGCAATGGCAGCACCAGCATAAGGGGCAATGTATTGGAGTGGGGCAGGGTCACTGGCTGTGGCACTAACAACAACCGTATAATCCATTGCGCCGTGTTCTGTAAGCTGATTAACAACACCCGCGATAGTCGCGGCACGCTGACCACAGCCAACATAAACGCAGATGACGTCTTTGCCCTTCTGGTTTAGAATGGTATCAATGGCGATCGCGGTTTTACCCGTTTTACGGTCACCAATGATCAATTCACGTTGCCCTCGACCGACTGGCGTCATGGCGTCGATCGCCTTGATTCCGGTCGCCATAGGTTGAGTGACGGGTTGTCTAGCGGCAACACCGGGAGCAGCAACTTCCAGAGGTCTGGATTCCGTTGCTACAACAGGACCTTTACCATCCAGAGGAATTCCCAGAGGATCGACAACTCGTCCCAGCAATTCATCACCAACTGGTATTGAAAGCAGAGTACCCGTGCTACGAACCTCATCCCCTTCGGCGATTGCTAAGTAATCACCAAAGATAATGATACCTACAGAGTTCTCTTCCAGGTTGAATACCTGCCCGCGAACTCCATTGGAAAACTCGACCATTTCACCAGACATGGCAGAAGAGAGTCCGTAAACGCGTGCGATACCATCGCCGACTTCAAGGACTCGTCCTACTTCACTGGTTTCAATTTCGCCGCGAAAGTCTTCAATTTCCTGCTGGATGACTGAAGCGATCTCGTCCGCTTTGAATTTCATGAATGCTCCTATTGCTCAAACGCCCTCGTAATTGTTTCAAACGAGTCCGAAGAGAACCATCATATACTGTGTCATCAACTTGAATAACCAGACCACCTATAACAGACTGGTCTATCGATGTTTTTATTACTGGAGAAAAACCCAGTGTGTCACTCAAACGTTGTTTAATGCTTGTTAAAGTATCATCCGAAAGCTCAAAAGCTGAACGCACAACAACCGCTTTTTTACCGGTTTCTGAATCACGTTGTTTTGATATTTGTGAAAAGATCTGTTCCAGCAGGTCCAACCTTTCATGTCGAACCAGAACTCTTAAAAAATTAGTAAGAAGTTCAGAGGCATGGGGAGCTACTACACGATCAATCAGGCTTAATCGTTCATCTTTATTAAGCGATCTTGATTTGAGTATCTTCCCGAAGGCCGGATTATCCGTGATCGCCACATTCAGAAACTCGGTAAACTCTTTGATTGCAGAATCCCTATCGGATTCCTTAATCGAACCAAGAAACGCTTTGGCATAAACCTTGGCAATTGATGTTGCACCGGGGTCTTCCATTACGCTTGGGATATGAGTCTTTACTTGTTTCTGATCGTTCACGCGGATCACAACTCACAGCTAAAGGATAAATAATTCAAACTTGACAAATAACGTTTGAATAAATGCCGTATCTTTATTTAATTTGAACTACTGGAGATCTGAGACAGTGCCTCTTCAATCAGTCGTTCGCGGTCTGATTCATTCAGAGCACGTCCCAGGACATGCTCTGTTGCATCAACAACCCGCCCATTCATTTGATCAAACAGATCTTTCAATGCAAGCTCACGAGCCCGTTCAATTTCACCAATGGCATGAGTCTTGATGGACTCTGCTTCCTGACGAGCCTGTTCGAGAACATCCTGCTTGATCCGATCTGCATCAGAACGAGCTTCAACCATCATTGCCTGAATTTCATCCTGAGCTGACTCGATTTTACGAGTATGCTCTTTGACCAGATCTTCTGATTCTCTTTGTTTTGACTCTGCTTCATCAATTGCGGTAACCACTCTTAATTCTCGCTCATCGAGAGCTTGAATAAGGGGGCCCCAGGCAAATGACTTAAGGACAAAGATAAAGGCAACGAAGACAATAAATGACCAGAGTGCTAAGTCGGTTTTCCAGTCTAATGGCGCCCCTTGAGCGCCATCAGCTGCATACAAGGATGCCTCGGAACCGATCAGCCCACTGCCTAGCACCATAACACTGAAAACAATCAGGATAATGATGGATCGGCTTGTAAATAGACTTTTAAACATGATCAAATATTCTCACATCGTGAATCAGAATAAGTGGTATAAAATTCGTACTCATAGAATGAACATCGCTTCTTATGGAAGCGTATTCACACTATTTACCCAGGCAGATAATGAGTGCAAAGAATGTTGCACCTTCGATTAAAGCTGCTGCAATAATCATTGCTGTCTGAATTGCACCACCAGCTTCAGGTTGACGGGCAATCGCTTCTACTGCAGAAGCACCAATCTTACCAATACCGAAACCAGCACCGATAATTGCGATGCCTGCACCAATTGCTCCCAGTGGAAGCGCATTTGGAGCTTCTTGTACTGCGGCCCCAGCCGCAGGCGCATCCGCAGGTGCTTCTGCTGCCATTGCAGGAATCGCTGTGGCCAATACAACAACGCATGTCATGTAGATAATCCGTAAAGCATGGATCATTGTTATTATCCCCTGACCTTTCTGAACGAGGAACACTCAAACAAAATATACTAAGCAAGTCTGATAGGCTGCTGCCTGTTTCTCTAGTGAGGGTTTACAGCAGCACCAATAAACAGAGTCGCAAGAAACGCAAATACATATGCTTGCAGGAACGCAACAAAGAGTTCCAGTAAGCCAACTAAAATCTGGGCAATGATACTGGAAGGCATCACAATTGCCCACATTCCAGAGTCAGCAGTCATCGCAATGAATCCCAGAAAGACTGCGATCACGGTATGACCTGCCATAATATTGGCAAACAAACGAATTGCCAACACGGCATGTTTAATTAAAAATCCAGCCAGTTCTATGAGCCAAATCATAGGGACTAGAACCAGTTTCAGTGCCAGGGGTAACTCCATCGGAGGCGCAAGAGACAACCAGAACTGAATTGGCCCTTGCTCTTTTGACCCAAAATAAACGACTGCACAGAAAGTAGTAAACGCCAGTGCAATCGTCACATTCAATTCGCCAGTCGCAGACCCCATCCAAGGGAAAACCCCCAGTAAATTACAAATCAATACATAGAAGAAGCATGAGAGAACAAACGGTAAATACTTGTCAGCCGGATGTCCTACTTTTCGTTCTTGATGATTTGTGTGGCTATGATCATCATCATGATGGCCTTCGCCAATCGTAGGCCGAACGACTTGGTCTCGCATGTAAAGAACAATAGACTCCCAAAAGTTCCACCAGCGTCCCGTTACAACCTGTCCGCCAGCAGCCCTTTTAGCTAACCCGCGAAAGACGAGAAAGATAAAGATGACAGCCACTAACTGCAATAGCATGAACTTCGAAATTTGCAGACCGAAGATATCCGGCAAATGCAACTTCAATTGCCAAGGAAGTTCGAAATGCGGGAAATCGCGAACATGATGAAATTTATCAGCGTGACCAGCGGCCATTTTTTAAGCTCGATTCAAAATTGTTTCTGATCAATACATCGTTAAATACAAACAGCTTCGGCAGATTACCGAATGATCAACAAGGTTTCAACCAATAGAGAGGCAAAGTAGCAAATCAATAACCAAATCGAAAAATTAGCTAGCCCAAAGTCAGGACGAATGTTTAAAATGATTAATGCACCGATTCCCGCGATCAGGATTCTAGTCAGAGTCGAGACGGCCATAACTGATGCTGGAGGTGCTTCACGGAAGAAGTAGCCGGACATCAGGAGAATAATGAGCCCTGGCACTAAGCAGAGCAGACTCGAATAAGCAAGTCCTTCAACGGATGTCACTCCAGCTGTCAAATACGCAGGAACGCAGAGAACCAAAAATACCCCCAACAGTGCACTGATAAGAATGCCACATTGCTTGAGGGGGTGTCTGCTTTGTGAATGCGTTGAAGAAAGCATGGTGTCGAGAAGGTTTTTGTTAATTGAATATTGGTTAATCTAATACATTGAAGCAATTCAGCTTGAATTTCTATACATCAACTACTTACGGAAGGCCATCGTGATGCTTATCAGCATTTTGTGATGGTTGATCTTTTCTCTTTCGTTTCTTGAGCTCCGCTTCTTTAGCCATTCGTAGTAAATGTGTCATACCTAAAGCGAACCCGAGTAAAGCTCCTATTGCTGCGAGCCAGGGTGTGGTTCCCCACTTTTTATCGAGCCAGTTCCCTAAAAATGCTGGTAACGCCATTTCCAGACTGACTGTTGTCAAACGGCTTACCCAGCGATGGGCTTCGGCAAGCGATGAATGACTCTGCCGATCAGGTAGCGGCATGGTGAATGCTTTCAGGGAGTCAGCAACAACATAAAATCATGTCTGTAAAAATCTGCATGACTGCAATGCTGAGACAAAACTGCTAGAGACTGTAAAGACAACTTAATAAAGAGTCAAAGTATCTGCTGTTGGAATCAGGCGAATCCAATTATTCTCAAAAATGAAATTCGGTAGGTTCATGTCCTATTTGTGTTAAGAAACAAGTGTAACTATGGAAGGCTGAAATTACGAACCTGGTAATTTGGAGACTGAGAGAAAGAACGAGACTATAAAGAGCACGTTGCGAAATAAGGTTTAAAATAGACTTCCTGTCGCTTCACCTTCGATTTGCATCCCTTCTGGTGAGTTAGATGAAATTTTGATGAGACTAAAATTATAAACACCGATAGAATAAGGTGATGCGTCGACAGGGGGTTGGTTTATGGATAAATCAGAACGTCGCAATAGTTGATTTTTGTTTCATTCCATGGTAAAAGTGTTCTCACGTTTCAAAAATGATTCCTCTGTCAAAGACTTTGCTGGAGAGTATGAATCAGAGGTAAAAAGCGGATTACAGCACTCAAATTGTGATACTGAGTCAGCTTAAACCACCTGTTTGAACGTGCAGAAGTTATGCAGGAAACAACTACGACTGTTTTTTATAACCAGTTTAGGTTCCTGAATTTGAGAATGAATATTAGTGGCTTTCTGTTCTGGGGAGAGTAGCGTCCTGGTCGAAATCTTGATTTGACGTATACATATTGTTCACTGCATTAGGATCGTGTGAAATAAAGGAGTTCATTTTTCTGCGATCAGTCGAATGTATTGGAACGGGGCAGATGTGCTAAAACTTATCCTGAGTGTCATGGACGACTAAGGCTTATTGAGACACCGACCAGTGTCTTGATTGATATCTGGGAGTCATTCCTCATGTCCCCAACTGTACTGAAATCCCTCGAGAGTCAAACTCGTCGTGATCTAGCCGCTACGGCGAAGTCTCATGGAATTGCCGGTTGGCATGGTATGAGAAAGCAGGAGTTGGTTAAAGCCATTGCGAAAATCAAGATGGCGAAATCGAAGCCCAAACGCAAGGACACTTCGGTTACTAAAAAAATGCCTCAGCCTGCGATTCCGAATCCGGCTGCTGTCCCTGCCTTTCCTTCACAAACCTCATCTAACCAGATTCCTACCGAGCATCAGGCACGAATTCAGAAATTACTGAAATCAAACGGGCAGAGTTCTCATAGTGAAAAGCTGCATCCGACGACGGAATCAATTGAGACCAAGCTCAGCGCTCAGGTCAAAGATTCCCACTGGTTACAGGCGACCTGGTCGATTACACAGGGAAGTCTGGACCGTGCGAAAGCAGCATTAGGCGCCTATTGGTATCAGGCTGTTCCTGTAATTCGTATCTATGACATTACGACGAACGAAAACAGTCGAACCAGTAAAACATACGTCAAAGATGTCGAGGTCAAGATTGATTCCGGTATGTGGTACGTACAAATCGATCAGCCTGCCCGCTCTTATAAGCTGCAGCTTGGTTTTGTGACTCCACAGAATAAGTTCTTTGGACTGGTCTATTCCCATAAGCTCACCCCACCGATGCCGGATGTGTGTGAAAAAGGGGGGAAAACCAAGCGTACTCTCGACAGCAACTATTCGGCAACGCGTTCAAGACGCTATACATCTCGTTCTGAAAACGGTGGAACCCCCATTTCTCGTCTTGCACTTCCTCTGACGCTTGATGCGAATGGCGACTCAAACGGGTCTCAAAATAAGAAGACAAAACGAGAATTCCATGTGGAAACCGAATTGCTGATCCATGGTACTTCCGATCCACAATCTGAAGTGACAATACTGGGAGAAAAAATTCCCGTCAGTAAAGAAGGACGGTTTGCACTTCGCTTAAGCCTGCCTAATGGCAGACAAGTGATTCCCGCAGTAAATACATCGTCGAATAAACGACGTCAGCAGACGATTGTACTTGCGATTGAACGCAACACGAAAGATCTGGAACCAGTCCAACTCGATGAGTAAGGAAAATGCGCTCGCAACGCCAGATGACTGACAGAGTGCGCTTCTCTGTCAGTCGGCGTTTCCGTAATAAACTTCGGTCGCGAGATTCGTTTGTTCTTTTACCTTGCTGGCAATCTGATCGACTTGTGCTGAACTGAGAGATGCAACATAGTCCTCGGTGGTCCTGCGAGCGATTGTATAAACCTGAACCAGCTTGATTTCGCCGCCGGATTTGAGGACCTCGTTCAGTCTCGCGCAATAAGCGTCTATCTCTGCTGCAGAAGGTGGTTCCTGGTTAATTCGCATAAACAGGCTCTGGATGACAATTGGTCGCTGTTTGGCTGCAAACGCGATGTTTTCTAGAATCTGTGTAAAATGAATTTTGGTTCGATCAACGGTTTTAAAATAGCTTTCCGTTCCGGCATCCAGTTTTGCCCAGATCTCCCCTTGATGCTCATCAAATATTTTTAATGCAGCCTGAGTACTGGCTCGATGCAACATACTTGCATTGGTGATTAAGACCATTTTAACCTGGTCAGCCTGATGCTTCTGCTTTAAGTCTGCGACTTCTTTGACGATCTGGTCAAAATTGCGGTATGTTGTAGGTTCCCCGTCGCCAGAAAAGGCAATATCGTTTAATCGCCTGAGTTTCAGTGGTATCTCAGAAAACTTCGCATCTTGATAGATTTCACCGCTGAGTACAATTTTCAGCATATGATCAAGCTCATCAAGTAGCTGATCAAGGCCAACAAAACGGGTCTCTGATTCTTCCCTGCGATCGACCTGGCAATAAATACAGTCAAAATTGCAGATCTTGTCCGGGTTTAAATTGACGCCGATGGAAACTCCCTTGCTGCGTCGGGACAGCACCGGATAGACAAACTTATTCTCATGATAAGTTCGCTGGTGTTGTGAGTGCAGCGGGAGTGATGAGGATGGCATAGCTTAAATTCCAATAAAACGTAATTGTCTCTCTCTTTTTATATGACTGCTCTCTCTGAAAGACAAGGGGAGCTGAAATTGTAATCACTACAGAAAAAGAATCTTCGACTATCGTTG